>ERZ773276.131-NODE-131-length-99018-cov-12.560250_pt1 | contig 99018 bp, 83 predicted proteins | sample MGYA00511386_ERZ773276 | MGnify/ENA primary metagenome ERZ773276 (study PRJEB29015, sample SAMEA2737778) | human gut metagenome | biome: human gut; feature: human-associated habitat; material: faeces | place: China | collected 2012 ...
TGCATGTGTTAGGCACGCCGCCAGCGTTCATCCTGAGCCAGGATCAAACTCTCTATAAACCATATCATAACCGTCTCTAAAATTTAAAAACGGATACAATCAAAAATCTTAGATCGCTTTCTAGCTCTCAAAAGAATTGTTTTACATCGTTTCCGATGTTAAGAACCCTTTTCTGGTGCTTATTTTGCATAAGCTACAAAACTTATCAAGTTTTGTGTTCTTACATTGTTTAATTTACAAGGTACACGCTGCTGTGCCTCTCGGCGACAGCTTGTTTATACTACCACACGCGGTTCGCTTTGTCAAGAACTTTTTTCAACTTTCTTTCGGAAGTTTCGTTCGTTCGTGACGCACAACCCCTCGCGTGTTTGATAATATAGCACTTCTTGTTGCCATTTGTCAATACTCTTTTTAAACTTTTTGACGTTATTTTTTCAGCCTGCTATATGTAGCGGGGATACGCTGCCGCATCCCCTATTTTGCGGTCTCTCCGGACAATCACGAGCAGAACCGGTGCTTACCGATAACCGTGATGAGTGGCCGCGACCAGATCCACGAGCTGGTGGCTGTGGACGGATTGAAATAATAGATCGCGCCGCCGGACGGGTCCACCCCGTTGAGCGCATCGCGCGCGGCACGATAGGCGCTCTCCGCGACCGGCTGATTGAACTGTCCATCGCTGATGCACGTAAAGGCCCCGCTCTGATAGATGACACCGGAGAGCGTGTTCGGGAACGACGGATGCTTGATGCGGTTGAGCACGACGGCGCCGACGGCCACCTGACCGGAGTACGGCTCACCACGCGCCTCCGCCGAGATCAGGCGCGCGAGCAGATCGACCTGCGAGCTGGATGCACCGCCGGAACCACCGGAATTACCGCTATTACCGCCGCTGACTGCAGACAGGCCCATGGCCGCCAGCGTCTGGTCGCCGGCCTTTCCGTCGACCGTGAGGCCGTTTTTCTGCTGGAAGGCGCGCACAGCGCGCTCTGTTCCGCTGCCGTAGACACCATCCACGCTGCCGGTATAATAACCCCAGCTTTTGAGCTTCGTCTGGATCTGCGTGACCACGGCGCCATTGGAGCCCTTTTTATACGAGGCCGCCTCGACCGCCGGGGCGAGCGCGACGAGCACCATACTCACCGAGAGCAGCACCGCGAGCGCGAGACACAAGCGTTTGGATCGTTTCTGCATATACAAAACTCCTTCGCAGACGTTTGGTTCTAGTCTGCGAAGGAGCGTTTTTCTTATACGGGCAAATTTGAAAAATCAGCTTTTGCGCGACTTGACGTCCGCCTGCAGGCGCGCAATGAAGTCCGAGAGGCTCTCAACGCTCTGCTCGCCGGCGAGGGTGCGCACGGAGATGGTGTCGTTTTCCGCTTCCTTGTCGCCGAGGACAAGCATATACGGGATCTTCTGGCTCTGCGCCTCGCGGATCTTGTAGCCGATCTTCTCGTTGCGCAGGTCGGTCTCGACGCGCAGGCCGGCCTTCTCCAGACGGTCGGCAACATGCTTGGCGTAGTTGTTCGTGCGGTCGGTGATGGGCATGACCTTGACCTGCACGGGTGCGAGCCACAGCGGGAACGCGCCGGCATAGTGCTCGGTGAGGATGCCGATGAAGCGCTCAATGGAGCCGAAGCAGACGCGGTGGATCATGACCGGGCGGTGCTTTTCGCCGTCGGCACCGACATACTCGAGGTCAAAGCGCTCAGGCATCTGCATGTCGAGCTGGATGGTGCCGCACTGCCAGGTGCGGCCGAGGCTGTCTTCCAGATGGAAGTCGATCTTCGGACCATAGAACGCGCCGTCGCCCTCGTTGATGACATAGGGCTTGCCGAGCTCGTTGAGCGCGGAAACAAGGCCGTTGGTCGCGACCTCCCACTGCTCGTCCGTGCCGATATGGTCCTCCGGCATGGTGGACAGCTCCATATGGTACTTGAAGCCGAAGAGCGAGTACACATCGTCGATGAGCTTGGCCACGCCTTTGATCTCATCCTTGACCTGATCGGGCGTCATGAAGATGTGCGCATCGTCCTGCGTGAAGCAGCGGACGCGGAACAGGCCATGCAGCGCGCCGGACAGCTCGTGGCGGTGCACGATGCCGAGCTCACCGACACGCAGCGGCAGGTCACGATAGGAGTGCGGCTGGGACTTATAGACCAGCATGCCGCCGGGGCAGTTCATCGGCTTGAGCGCGAACGGCACATCGTCGATGACGGTCGTGTACATATTATCTTTGTAGTGATCCCAATGGCCGCTGCGGTGCCAGAGATCCTGGTTGAGCATGATCGGCGTCGAGATCTCGACATAGCCGGCTTTCTTATGGATCTCACGCCAGTAGTCGATCAGCTGGTTTTTGAGCACCATGCCGTTGGGCAGGAAGAACGGGAAGCCCGGGCCCTCGTCCATGAATGTGAACAGGCCGAGCTCCTTGCCAAGCTTGCGGTGGTCGCGCTTTTTGGCCTCTTCGATGCGGGCCAGATACGCGTCGAGCTCCTCCTTCTTCGGGAAGCAGGTGCCGTAGATGCGCTGGAGCATCTTGCGGTTGCTGTCGCCGCGCCAGTAAGCGCCGGTGACACTCGTGAGCTTGATGGCGTTGCCCTTGACACGGCCGGTGGAGTCCAGATGCGGGCCGGCGCAGAGGTCGACAAACTCGCCCTGGCGGTAGAAGGAGATGACGGCATCCTCCGGCAGATCGTTGATGAGCTCGACCTTGTACGGCTCATCGCGCTCCTCCATGAACTTCAACGCTTCCTCGCGCGAGAGCTCAAAACGCTCGAGACGCAGCTTTTCCTTGCAGATCTTGCGCATCTCGGCCTCGAGCTTCTCGAGCACCTCGGGCGTGAACGGCTGGGGGCTGTCAAAATCGTAATAGAAACCGTCCTCGATGGCCGGGCCAATGGCCAGCTTCACCTCGGGGTACAGGCGCTTCATGGCCTGGGCGAGAATGTGGCTGGTGGTGTGACGGTAGGTATCCTTGTAGGTCTTGTTTTCAAAGGTGTACTGATCGTCCATAATGTCTCCTCCTAAACTAAAAACACCCCTGCGCCTTGCGGCACAGGGGTGCTGAAATCACACGGTTCCACCCTGAGTTTCACTCAGTTGGCGCTGTAACGCGCGCCGCGCGGGTCGCCTTACTCGAATGTTCGGGCGATCGGCTCGGGGAAGGTCTGCGCCGGAGGGGTGCCGCAGGCGGCTCACAGCCTATGACCGCCATTCTCTGTCCGTCCTCGCTCGGGTGCAAGTCCCGTCATTGCCTTTTGAACGGTATCATCGTAACACCGACTGTTATCCCCTGTCAAGCACAATTTCATACGAAAGCAGGATGAAAATCCCGCCGTTTGTGCATATATTGCTGCACGGAACGCTTGCCAAGTGCCGGGAATAGATGTTATACTGAATTTGTAAACGTAACCAGTAACAGAAAGGAGCACATGACCATGACCATAGGCGACAAATGCCCCTACTGCGGCAGGGAATTGTTCTCCGGCTATCTGCAGAGCGCGCGGCAGATCATCTGGAGCCAGGAGGAGAAGTCCATATCCTTTCGTGCGGACGAAGAAGGCGACCTCGTAGTGAGCCACGGGATCTGGAACGGCAGCTTTGCAGACTGCCGGTACTGCGCGGACTGCGGCATCTTCCTGCTGGAGCGCCCCGCGCAGCCGCCGAAATTTGGCGAGCGCCTGCGCGGAACATTCGGCCGCCTGCGCGGCGGCACAACGGAATAAGAAATAAGAAAAGACCGCACGCGGCATTTTGCCGCGTGCGGTCTTGCTTTTCCAGGAAGATCAGACGTTGAAGCGGAAGAGTGTCACGTCGCCGTCGTGCATGACATAGTCCTTTCCCTCGGAGCGGACGAGGCCCTTCTCCTTGGCGGCGGCCATGCTGCCGCAGGCTTTCAGGTCGTCGAATGCGACGATCTCGGCGCGGATGAAGCCGCGCTCGAAGTCCGAGTGGATCTTACCGGCGGCCTGCGGCGCCTTCGTGCCGCGCGTAATCGTCCAGGCGCGGCACTCATCGCTGCCGCAGGTCAAAAACGAGATGAGCCCCAGCAGGCTGTACGAGCACTGGATCAGGCGGTCAAGGCCGGACTCTTCAATGCCGAGCTCTTCGAGGAACATCGCGCGCTCATCAGGCTCGAGCTCGCCGATCTCCTGCTCGACCTTGGCGCAGATGGGCAGCACCTGCGCACCCTGAGACGCAGCCAGATCACGCACCTGCTGATAGTATTTGCAGTCCTCGTACCCGGCGGCGAACGTGTTCTCGTCGAGGTTGGCAGCGTAGATAATGGGCTTGATGCTCAGCAGGTCGCTCGTCTCGAGCAGGGCGCGGTCCTCGTCGCTGCACTCGTAGGTGCGGGCGCTCTTGCCGTCGTTGAGGTGCTCGAGCAGGCCGCGGAACACATCCGCCTCGTGCAGGCAGGCCTTGTCGCCGCTCTTGCCGGCCTTGGCCGCTTTGTCGATGCGGCGCTGGACCATCTCGATGTCCGCCATGATGAGCTCGAGGTCGATGATTTCAATGTCGCGCAGCGGGTCGGTCGAGCCCTCAACGTGCATGACGTTTTCGTCGTCAAAGCAGCGCACGACGTGCACGATGGCATCCGTGGCGCGGATATTGGACAGGAACTTGTTGCCGAGGCCCTCGCCCTTGGACGCGCCCTTGACGAGGCCGGCGATATCGACAAACTCGATCACCGCGGGAGTCTTTTTCTTCGGCTGATACATTTCGGCCAGATAATCCAGCCGTGCGTCCGGCACGGAAACCATGCCGACGTTCGGGTTGATGGTGCAAAACGCATAATTGGCGACTTCCGCGCCCGCGTTCGTAATGGCGTTAAACAGCGTGGACTTGCCGACGTTCGGCAGGCCGACGATACCGAGTTTCATAAAGGAAATCCTCCTTCTTATTTTCAACAAGGTATTGTATCATTCAACAGCGCAAAGTGCAAGCACGATTCTCCGGCGAAACGCCGACCCGTGCAAAGCCCTGGAGGAGCGCACGGTTGGTGATTCCTCAGGGGACTGTTCAGCACGGTAGATGGAAATTGTAATTTCTTGCATCCACTGCCCATGCATCGAATTCCGACTGACGAATCGCAAATTCGCTCAGCCTGTCTGCGTAATCCCGATCCAGCACAGCCGCAATGACCGCGCAATACGCCGTGTTTTTCACATTGCTCTCCGACGGGCTGTTCGTATTTCTCTCCTGAAACCAGGCCCCCAGCAACGACGCCGCTTGTGCGTATTCATCGTCGAAACCGTTATCCGTCGGTACGGGTTTCACGTTCAGTGCTTTGAGAAGATACGCTTTCTGCTTTTCGGGATCATAACCCGCAAACGACACATCTCCAATGATGATTGCAAGAATGATCCACATCGTTTCTCTCTCCGGATCACAGGCGCCGCATCGTGGCGCCGCATCGTGGCGCCGCACCGCGGACACGTGCACGTGTCCCCCAGCACGCGAATACGCGTCGCGTAGCCGCAAGAACCGCACTTGAACATATCGCTGACATAAAATCTTGCGCCGAATACGTATTTTCTCAACATGATCTAATTTCTCCCTTCACGAAATAAAAATCATTCCGCATCGTTCGCACTGATACTTCCAGTGTCCGCCGTCGATCGAGCAGAGCGGATGCGCCATAAAGCCGCATTTCGGGCATGTCTTTTTCTCCATAAAAACATCCTCCCAATAAGAAATTACCGATGATTCCTGTAGATCTCGCAGCGTTGATAGGCATCTCCGCTGTCGGAATTGCAGGTGAACCAGACCAGCAGACTGCCCGACGCAAATTCATGCTTACATAATCTGCAAACATATCTATCATTCGCGGATGAAAATATGCCGCTCGACCTGTAATCAAGATAATGGCATCGCGGCACCGCAATCGCCCCTGTTTCATTATACGCAAAGATTGAGCGTAGTACTTTTTTGAAATACCATTTAGGAGCGCAACATGGATTATCGGGATATCATCCGCGGCGTTCGCGAGGACAGAGATGATACCCAGGCAAGGATCGGAGAAGTATTGCACAAGTCGCGGCAGGGCTATAGCCATATTGAATCCGGAAGAGCCGAGCTCAAAATTGACGATCTGATCAAGCTATGCAAGTTCTATAACCTTTCGGCCGACTATCTGATTGGTTTGACCAGCACGCCAAGGAGCTGCAAAGGAAGGCACACATCCACCGGCCGTGCCGGTGGATGTGTGCCTTCTCTATTTTCGTATACACTCGGTTTTGCCGCAGCCGTCTATCGGCCGTGCCAAGGCTTCCGTGCCCGGCCATTTCAAGCCGTCACTTCACCGGGTGATAGTTGTCCGGGTCAAGATACTGTGCCGCTATGCGCACGTACCAGTCCTTCGTCTCGCGCCAGTCGGTACGGTCTTTCTCGGTCAGTTCACGCAGCGGCTTTGCAGGCACACCCGCGACCAGGGTGTCCGGCGGGATGATCTTGCCCTGCGGTACGAGCGCCGACTCGGCCACGACGCTGCCCGCGCCGATCTCACTGCAGAGGCTGAGCACCGCGCCCATGCCGATACTGGCCTCCGGGCCGATCACGCGCGCGTGGATGATCGCGCCGTGGCCGATGGTCACGCGACGCGAAATGGTCACGACGGGGTCCTCCCCGCCGGTATGGATGATAACGCCGTCCTCGACCGCGACCTCCTCCTCGAGGACGATACGCGAGGCGTCGGCGCGGATGACGGCATAAGGGCCGATATAGCAGCGCGGGCCGACGATCACATCGCCGATGAGCTCCGCGCTCGCACTGACGAACGCTGTCGGGTCGACCTGTGGGGCCTTCCCGCCAAAGGTATAGAGCATGGCAGTTTCTCCTTTCACGAAAAAAGGGCGGGGTGTCCCCCCGCCCTTTCGTACATCATTCGGTTTTGTCGCTGCCGTCCTCCGGTGCGGCGCCGTCCGTCGGCTGGGCCGGGGGTTCCGTGTCCGGCTGCGGAGCCTCGGGGGCCTCGTCCATTCTGCGAATGACCTTCGCCGGTGGCTCGATGGTGTCGTCCGGATGGACCGGCATCACACCGTGCTCACAGTAGTAGCGGAAATCATCGCCCTCGATCGTTTCGTGGATGAGCAGGTACTCCGCAAGGCCGGTCAGCAGATCGGCGTGCTCGCGCAGCAGCGCCTCGCACTTGGCATATGCCTGATCGAAGATGTGCTTGACTTCTTCGTCGATCGTGGCGGCAGTCTCCTCGGAATAGCTCTTCGTGGTGCCGAAATCACGGCCGATGAAGATGCTGTGGCTCGAATCGTCGAACGAGATGGGGCCGAGCTTCTCCGACATGCCGTATTTCATGACCATGTCGCGGGCGATGTTCGTCGCCTGCTGGATGTCACCGGACGCACCGGTGGAAATATCCTCGAGGAAGAGCTGCTCGGCAATGCGGCCACCGAGCGCGGAGACGATGCTGTCAAACATCTCGCCGCGGGACGTGAAGTCCTCGGCGTCCTCGGCCTTGCGGTACCAAGTGAAGCCGCCGGCCGCGCCGCGCGGGATGATCGTGATATAGTGCACGGGGTCGGCGTTCTTGAGGAAGAACGACGCGATCGCGTGGCCGGACTCGTGGTACGCCGTCAGGCGGCGCGCACGCTCGGACACGACGCGGCTCTTCTTCTCCGGGCCCATGACGACCTTGAGGATCGCCTCGTCGATATCCGCCTGCATGATGAAGCGGCGCTTGCTGCGCGTGGCCATGATGGCAGCCTCATTGAGAAGGTTCTCCAGATCTGCGCCGGCAAAGCCGGCCGTGCCGCGCGCGATGCTCTTGAGATCGACATCGTCGCCCAGCGGCTTGCCGCGGGCATGAACCTTCAGGATCTCTTCGCGGCCCTTGATATCGGGCAGACCCATATACACGCGCCGGTCAAAGCGGCCGGGACGCAGGAGCGCGTTATCGAGAATGTCGGCGCGGTTCGTCGCCGCCATGACGATGACGCCCTCGTTATTCGTAAAGCCGTCCATTTCGACAAGCAGCTGGTTGAGCGTCTGCTCGCGCTCGTCGTGACCGCCGCCAAGGCCGCTGCCGCGCTGGCGGCCGACCGCGTCGATCTCGTCGATGAACACGATGGCCGGGGCGACCTTCTTGGCCTGGTCGAACAGGTCTCGCACACGTGACGCGCCGACACCAACATAGAGCTCGACAAAGTCCGAGCCCGAGATGGACAGAAACTGCACGCCGGCCTCGCCCGCGACCGCGCGGGCCATGAGCGTTTTGCCGGTGCCCGGAGGGCCGACGAGCAGCACGCCCTTGGGGATGCGCGCACCCATCGCGGTGTAGTTCTGCGGACGCTTGAGGAAGTCCACGATCTCCGACAGTTCCTCTTTTTCCTCTTCCGCGCCGGCAACATCGGCAAACGTGACCTTCTTGAGGTTCTCCTCGCCGGTGCGCGTGTGCGCCTTGCCGAACTTGCCGACGCCCGGCGCACCGCCGCCGCCCGCCTTGTTCATGAGCAGGTACCATACGCCGATGAACAGCACGATCGAGATCAGGTACGGCAGGATGGACATCCACCACGGAGCCGTCCAGCCCTTGACGTAGTCATACTCCGTCAGCACGCCGCTGGCGGTCTGCTCCTCGATCAGGTCACCAAGATCCTCGCGGAACCATGTGGGGCTTGGAAGCGTCTTTTTGATCGTCGTGTTGCCGTCGCTGTCCGGAGAATAGAGATTGAGCGTGAGCTCATCTCCCTCGAGGCAGAACGACTTGACCTGCTCCTGGCGGAACAGCTCCTCGATTTCGGAGTAGGTGTATTCCTTCTGCTCTGCCGGTGTGGTCAGATAGAAGATGACGGCGAGAATAATCACGCCAATCAGCAGGTAGAACCCGATGCCTCTGGCACGGTTCTTATCAGGTTTCAAATCAAATCACATCCTTTATGGGATCCGCACCGAGGCGCTCAGGTGGAGTAGACCTCCGGCTTGAGCACGCCGATATACGGGAGATTGCGGTATTTTTCTGCGTAGTCGAGCCCGTAGCCGACAACGAACGCGTCCGGCACTTCAAAGCCGGCATAGGCGGCATGGATCGGCGCCTTGCGGCGGGCAGGCTTATCGAGCAGGGTGGCAATGGTGATAGAGGCAGGACGGCGGACACTGAGATAGTCCTTGAGATAGTGCAGCGTGACGCCGCTGTCGAGAATGTCCTCAACGAGAATGATGTCGCGGCCCTCGATGTCCTGATTCAGATCCTTGTTGATCTTCACGGCGCCGGTGGTCGTGGTCTGGTTGCCGTAGGACGACACGGCCATGAAATCGACCGAGCACGGAATGGTCACGCTGCGCATCAGGTCGGCCATGAACACAAAGCAGCCCTTGAGCACGCCGACGAACAGCGGCTCGCGGCCGTCAAAATCCTTGGAAATCTGGGCACCCAGCTCCGCCGTGCGCGCCTGGATCTCCTCAGCGGACAGCAGAACGGACGCAATGTCATCTCTCATATCGCTCATAGTATTCTCCCCCATATGTCTGGATCTGTTCCACTCGGACACAAATCATGGTTTGATCCGGCACCGCCGCCCATTGCTCGGCAATGCCGAAGCCGGCGATGGCCGCCGGAGTCTCCGCTGCGCGGATGATCGGCACGCGGTCGCGCGCACACTGCGTCAGTCCCCGTTCGGCGAACAGGTCGCTCACGCGCTTCGTGCAGCCACGTCCAGCCAGACGGATCCGGTCACCCGGACGCCGCGGCGTAACAGATAGTTTATCATGGATAATCGCAGATTTAAAGTAAAAAGTCGTGAACGTGCTGTGAATTTCACGAAACGCTTCCGGCTCTCCGACCGTGATGCGCAGCCCCAGTTCCGGGATCTCCACTGTCTCACCGGGGCGCAGAACATGCGTCCCGAGCGGCGGCAGCACCTGCGCACCGAAAAACAGCCGTCCCCGCTCGCGCGTCACGCGCAGCCCGGGCACATCGGCATAGCCGAGCTCTTCCCCGCTGCACAGCCGCTCGAGCGCCAGCAGATGCCGGCGCGACAGCTCCCGTCCGGCTGCCTGCTGCAGCACGCGCACGCGCACCGGGCGCGGCAGCGCCAGCAGCTTTGCTGTCGGGATGCCGTCCGAGATCGTCTGTCCGGCCAGAAAATCGGCTGCCAAACCGCTGAGGAACCGCTCGTCCTCACGCAGGAGCGCCGCCGTATCGGATGTATGCTGCACAAAGGCGGTGTTCACGCTCTCGAGCGCCGGCACGACATGGTGCCGCACGCGGTTGCGGGCATAGGTGTCGGCCGCGTTCGTGCTGTCCTCCACGTGCGGGATGGCGCGGGCAGTCAGGTACGCCTCCGCCTGCGCGCGCGTCGTGTCCAGCATCGGGCGCAGGAGCTTGCCGCGCTGCGGCGGGATACCGGTCAGACCGCGCAGACCGCAGCCGCGCGCAAGGTTGAGCAGCAGCGTCTCGGCGTTGTCATCCGCCGTGTGCGCCGTCGCGATCCAGTCGTAACCGTGCTCCGCCGCACATTGGGTCAAAAACGCATAACGCAATTCCCGCGCAGCGGCCTCGGTGCCCAGGCCGCGCACAGACGCAACATCACCACGCCCGGCATAAAACGGCACGCCCAATTTCTTGCACTGCACGCGCACAAACGCCTCGTCGCGGTCGCTCTCCGCGCCGCGCAGACCGTGGTTAAAGTGCGCGCAGCCGACGACAAAGCCGCGCTGCGCCGCCAGCTCCGCCATCCGGTACAGGAGATACATGGAATCCACGCCGCCGGACACGGCACACAGCACGTGCGCGCCGGGCGCGATGGCGTCAATAGTCATCGTCATCGTACTTCTTCTCGATGGCCGCGAAGGACGTATACTCCGGCAGCCACATGAGCTCGAGCGTACCGGTCTCGCCGTGACGGTTTTTGAGGATGATCGCCTCGGCCAGGTTCGGGTTCTCGCACTCCTTGTTGTAATACCCGTCGCGGTAGAGCGCGAGCACAATGTCCGCGTCCTGCTCGATGGCGCCGGACTCACGAAGGTCGGACAGCATCGGGCGCTTATTCTGGCGCGACTCGTTGGCACGCGACAGCTGCGACAGGCAGATGACCGGAACGTTAAGCTCCTTGGCCATGATCTTGAGCATGCGGCTCATATCGGAGACTGCCTGCGTGCGGCTCTCGTTGGACCAACTGTGGCCGCTGCCGGCCGACTGCATGAGCTGCAGGTAGTCGATGACAACGAGGCCGAGATTCGGGATGCGGCGGCACTGGGCATTCATATCCGCAACAGAGAGCGACGGATTGTCGTCGATGCGGATATCGGTCGCGCTGATGGTCGTGGCCGCGGCGCCGACGCGCCGCCACTCGTCCGCCGAAAGCTTGCCAGTGAGCAGCTTCTGGCTGTCGACCAGCCCCTCGCCCGCGAGCAGACGCGTCGTGAGCTGCTCGCGCGCCATTTCGAGTGAGAACACCGCGACCGTCTTGCCGGATGTCTTGCCGACGTGCAGCGCAATGTTGAGCGCCATGCTCGTCTTACCCATGCCGGGGCGGGCCGCGATGAGGATGAGTTCACCCGCGTTCAGGCCGAGGATCGTCTGATCCAGATCCGGCAGACCGGTAGCCAAACCGGGGATGCCCCCGCCGCTGCTCGCCGCCTCGGAGAGGTTTGCATACACGCGCTGGATGACCATACTGATTGGCTGCAGGCCGCCGACGTTGCGTCCCTGCCGGAGCGCATAGATCTTGCGCTCGGCCGCCTCAAGCATGGCGTCCGCCCCGCCGGAGCCCTCAAAGATCATGTTGTTGATCTCGTCGGCCGCCGTGTGCAGATTGCGCAGCAGCGCCTGATCGCGCACGATGGCCGCATACTTGAGCACGTTCGCCGCCGTAGGCGTGACCTGCATGACCTCCATGAGGTACTGCTGCGTCGTGTCCTTGTACACGCCGCGGACCTTCATCTGCTCAAGCACCGTGACGGCGTCCACACTCTGCCCGTAGGAGAACATGGCGAAGATGGTGTCAAAAATGTCGCGGTTGACCTGAATATAAAATTCGTCGGACTTGACCTTTTCGATCACGTCCGGGATGCAGCTCGGATCGATGAGCATCGCACCGATGACTGCCTGCTCCGCCGGAGCGGAATGGGGCGGCTGTCTGCCCAGCAGCTCCTCCATGACGGGTCCCTCCCTCGTCTGCGCGCGGTTTATTTCTCTTCGATGACCAGCACGTGGATGGTGCCGGTGACTTCATAGCCAAGCTTGCACTTGACCTCATACGCGCCGAAACTCTTGATGGGATCGGCCTGGACGATCTTCTGCTTTTCGATGGTGAGGTCAAACTGCTCGTGCAGCGCATCGCTGATCTCCTTCGAGGTGACGGAGCCGAAGAGCTTGCCGTTGCTGCCGGCCTTCGCCGCGATTTTCACCTGAATGGCGCCGAGCTTCTTGGCGTTTTCCTCCGCCTCGGCCTTCTCGCGGGCGATCTGCGCCGCCTTGGCCTTTTCCTTCAGGCGGAAGGCATTGAGGTTGTCGGCCGTGGCCTCCGTCGCGAGCTTGCGCGGCAGAAGATAGTTGCGGGCATAACCGTCGGACACTTCCTTGAGTTCGCCCTTCTTGCCCTGGCCCTTCACGTCCACATTCAAAATTACTTTCATAGCAAGATACTCCTTTGCTTAATTTTCCAGATTATCGTCGATCGCCGCGCGCGCCATCTGCACCGCCTGCGCGACCGACACGTCATGCAGCTGCACGGCCGCCGACGAGCGGCTGCCGCCGCCGCCGAGCGCCTCCATAACCAACTGCACATTCAGTTCACCGATCGAACGCGCGGAGATAAATACATCCCCGTCACCCATCGGATAAATGACCATGGATGCCGTGACCCCGGCGATGTTGAGCAATTCATCCGCCGCCTGCGCTGCGACGATGCGATCCTGCGGCTCAGTGGGCGCGGCAATGGCAATGTCCGCGCGGTAGATGGACGCCGTCTGCAGGATCTTATAGCGGGCGACCGTGTGCTCCATGTCCATCTGCAGGAGCTTTTTGACCTCCGAGGTATCGGCCCCGGCGCGGCGCAGGAACGCCGCCGCCTCAAACGTGCGCTCGCCGGTACGGACGGTGAAATCCTTCGTATCGAGCATGATGCCCGAGAGCATTGCCTCCGCCTCCACGCGCAGGATGTCCGGCTGCTCGACCAGCTCCTCGAGCAGCTCCGTCATCAACTCGCAGGCCGACGACGCATACGGCTCGTGGAAGCTCATGGTCGCATTGGTGATATAGGTCGCCGCGCGGCGGTGGTGATCGATGACCGCCACACGGGTGCAGGCTTCCAGCAGGTTGTGGTTCTCGACCTGGTCCGGGCGGTTGGTGTCCACCACGACGAGCAGTGTGCGGCTGTCGGCGTGCAGGTACGCCTCCTGCGGCGTCAGAAACGCCTTGGCATACTCCGGCGCGTGCAGCATCCGGTCGCGCAGCTGGCCGGCGGCCGTCTTGTTCGCATCCATGACGATGCGGCAGGGCGTGCCGAGCTTGCGCGCGATGCAGCAAACGCCGGCGGCCGCGCCGAGTGTGTCCAGATCGGAGAATTTGTGGCCCATGACATAGACCTTGGACGAGTCCTGAATGAGCTGGCTGAGGGCGTTGGCCATGACGCGGGACTTGACCTTTGTGCGCCGCTCGACCTCTCCGCCGCGGCCGCCGAAAAACTCGAACGTAACGCGGTTTTTCACCACGGCCTGATCGCCGCCGCGCGAGAGCGCCATCTCGGTGCCGAGGATGGCGAAATTATAGCATTCATCGAGGCTGTCACCGTCGCGCCCGATGCCAACGCTAACGGTCGCGCGGATGCCGCTGGGGCTGGCCACGCTGCGCACGCTGTCGAGCAGGGACGCGAATTTGTTCTCGCGCAGCTCGTCGAGATGCCGCTCCTCGAACACGTACAGATACCGGTCGCGGTCGTAGCGCCGGAAGAAGCCGCCCTTCCCCTCGCACCACTGCAGGAGCTTGTCCTCAATGGCGTCGCGCAGCTCATTGCGCTTGCGGTCGGTCAGGCCGCGGATGAGCTCGTCATAGTTATCAATGACGATGACGGCGATGACCGGACGGGACGCATAATACTCCAGCCGGATCTTTTCATAATCCGTGACATCGACCCAGTACGTGATGCCCATGTAGCTAGCGGCATCGTCCGGGTTCGTGCGCACGAGGTTGCCGTGGATCTGGTACTTATGGCCCTGATACTCCAGCAGCTCCGGACACTGGGTGTTGCCCTCGAGCAGCCAGCGGCCGGAAAACTCCGGGATCACATCCGTGATGCGCATATCGACCGACGGCTTGTGCCGGCCGCAAAGATCGAAAAAGTTCTGGTTGGCCCAGATGACCTGTGAGTCCGCCGGGCGAAAGACCGCCATCGGCAGCGGGAAATTCTGCAGGGTATTATTTCGCGCAGACTCCGTATCATAGGTGACGGATTCAATATATCGCTCGAGCGTGCGGCGCTTGCGCGCGCGCATGATGACCGAGTAGATAATGAGCAGCAGAATGATGACGCCCTCGCCGATCGACAGCCAGAGCCGGTCGGAGAAGAAAAACGTGAGCACTGCAAACACGATCAGAAACAGCAGAAACATCCGCGAATTGGGCATCAGCGCACGCTGCAGCTTGGATTCATTGGGTACATTGCTGACTTTGGGATCCCGCATCGTCATACCTCCTTGCACCCTGTGGGGCAAAACCTATTGCCCCCATGATAATCAATGATTATATCAGATTCTATCCCCATTGACAATACACTTTCCTGCTGAAGATTTGTGAAAGGAGCGTGCGCATGAAAGCAATTTTGCTGGCCGGCGGTCAGGGCCGGCGGCTGCGCAGCATCACCGGAAATCTGCCGAAACCCATGGTGCCGCTCGTCGGCGTGCCAGTGCTCGACCGGCTGCTGGATTTGCTGCGGCGCAACGGTTTCACGGACGTGTGCATGACGCTGTGTTACCGGCCGGAGGTCATTCAGGAGCACTGCGGCGACGGCAGCGACTACGGCGTGCACCTGAAATACCGCATCGAGTCCGAGCCGCGCGGCACGGCCGGCGGTGTACGCGCGTGCAGCGACTTTTACGGCGAGGACGATTTTCTCGTCATCAGCGGCGACGCCGCATGCAGCTTTGACCTGCTTGGGCTCTACCGCCGGCATCAGCAGGCGGACGCGGCCGTGACGATCGCGCTCTACCCGAACGCGGAGCCGCTGCAGTACGGGCTCGTGCTGCAGGACCGGCAGGGCTTCGTGCAGCACTTCATCGAGAAACCGGACTGGGAGCACGTCGTGACGGATCTCGTCAACACCGGGATCTATATTGTCTCCCCGCGGGCGATGACCTATGTGCCGGAAGACCAGCCGTTTGATTTTGCCAAAGATCTCTTCCCGCTGCTGCTCACCGCGCACGAGCCGATCCTCGGCGTGCCGATGGACGGCTACTGGTGCGACATCGGCACACCGCGCGCCTACTATCAGTGCAGCCTTGACGTGCTCGACGGACGGCTGAGTCCGGTACGACCGGAGGCTCCGGACGATCTGCCGCCGCAGATCACGGACCCGAACTGCCGCACTGTCCCCTGCCGCGACCGCGCGCACCTGATGCGCACGATCTCGGAGGCGATGATGGAGGCCGGGGCGGACTTTACCGACGGCCTGCACGTGCATGACGGCAGCTGGGAGCTGGCCATCCGGCCGGACGCGAACACCTCCGCCCTGCGCATCGAGGCAAACGCGCCGGACGCTGCCGCCGAGACGGCGCATCTGCTCGAGCTCATGGAGCGGGACGAAAACTCATGAGATGAGAATAGCGTGCAAAAACCGCCGCATCTAAGATGCGGCGGTTTTCTGATGTTTGTTTATTGCTTGTAGTGGTGCGCGTCCTCGAGGACCATTTCCTTGACCTTCATCAGGCGCACCTTGGTCGAACTTTCGTTCTCGTCCAGCTTCATGGAGATATAACGAATGTTCTGCTCCAGTTCGGGGATCATAACGTATTCGAGCGCGTTGACGCGGCGGCGGGTCTTTTCGATCTCCTGCGCGAGCATCTGCGTGGTCTTTTCGACCTGCGCAAGCTCAAGCATATCCTTGAACACCTCCGCCAGCTTCTCGAGCGCATCGTCCAGCTCGCCGGACGTCTGCGCGAAGCCGTACGGGAAGATCTCGGACGGGTCGCTGTTGCGGGTCTGAAAATCGTAGACCGGCACGTTCACGCTCATGATGTTCTGATAGGTCATGCCCAGCTCGACGCTCTGCCGCGGGTAGAGCAGCGACTGCTCGAGCATTTCCGGGGACATGATCGCGGACGCGACCGACAGAGAGCCGAACGCCTCCGTGAGTCCCTGCTCGACCTTCGCACGCAGCTGCTTGTTCAGGCGCACGTTGTCGAGGAACTGACGCATCAGCTCGTCACGCTTATCCTTGAGGAGCTTATGACCCCTGCGAGCGGTCTTCAACCGGCCTTTGAGCTGATTGAGTACCATTCTGGTCGGGGTAATTGCTGTATTTGCCATCAAATCACCTCACTTGGTAAGTCTGCGGGACGGGTGCGCTCAGGTCTCGGGCATATACTTCTCGATCAGTTCGGGCTTGATACGCTTGAGCTCGGTGCGCGGCAGCAGGCTCAGCAGCTCCCAGCCGAGGTTGAGGGTGTCCTCAATGGACCGGTTGGTGTTGTTGCCCTGGTTGACGTAGCGCTGCTCGAACGCGTCGGCAAACTTTGCAAACTGCTTGTCATCGTCGGACAGGGCCGCCTCGCCCAGGATGGTCATGAGCTCCTTGGCGTCCTTGCCGCGGGCATAGGCCGCGAACAGCTGGTTCATCGTGCCGGAGTGGTCCTCACGGGTCTTGCCCTCGCCGATGCCCTTATCTTTCAGACGCGACAGGCTGGGCAGCACGTCCACGGGCGGGATGATGCCCTTGCGGTACAGGTCACGGGAGAGGATGATCTGGCCCTCGGTGATGTAGCCGGTCAGGTCGGGGATCGGGTGGGTCTTGTCATCCTCGGGCATGGTCAGGATCGGAATCATGGTGATCGAACCGGACTTGCCGATGCGGCGGCCGGCGCGCTCGTAGAGCGTGGCCAGGTCGGTGTACAGGTAGCCGGGGTAGCCGCGGCGGCCCGGAACTTCCTTCTTCGCCGCGGAGACCTCACGCAGAGCCTCGGCGTAGTTCGTAATATCGGTCAGGATGACCAGCACCTGCATGTCCTTTTCAAAGGCCAGGTACTCGGCCGCGGTCAGCGCCATACGCGGAGTGGCGATACGCTCGACGGCGGGGTCGTTGGCAAGGTTCGAGAACACGACCGTGCGGTCGATAGCGCCTGTGCGGCGGAACTCCTGAATGAAGTACTCGGACTCCTCGAACGTGATGCCGATGGCGGCAAAGACAACGGCGAAGTTCTCATTGTCGCCCAGCACCTTCGCCTGACGCGCAATCTGCGCGGCCAGTGCGGCGTGCGGAAGACCAGACGCCGAGAAGATCGGCAGCTTCTGGCCGCGGACGAGGGTGTTCAGGCCGTCGATAGTGGAAACACCGGTCTGGATAAACTCTGCCGGGTAGGCGCGGGCTGCCGGGTTCATCGGCAGGCCGTTGATGTCGCGGTGCTCTTCGGCGAGGATCGCCGGGCCGCCGTCGATGGGCTCGCCCATGCCGTTGAAGACGCGGCCGAGCATATCCTCGCTCACACCCAGCTGAAGCGGGTGGCCGAGGAAGCGGACCTTCGACTGCGCAAGGTTGATGCCCTGGGCGCTCTCAAAGAGCTGCACGACCGCAGAATCGTCCTCGACCTCGAGGACCTTGCAGCGGCGGACTTCACCGTTCGGGAGCTCGATCTCGGCCAGCTCGTCGTAGGTCACGCCTTCGACGTTCTTGACGATCATCAGAGGGCTGGCGATCTCCTGGATTGTTTTGTACTCTTTAATCACTGCTCCTCACCTCCGGCGATAATCTCTTTGATCTGTGCGGTCATGTCCGCGGCGATCTTGGCATAGACCTGCTCGTACTCGTCGCTCGGCACGCTCTTGGCGCGGCCGATGTCGACGCGGGCGGGGATGGCAAAGAGCTTCTGCATCGGTGCGTTCTTCTCGAGCGCGTCGCGGCACTCGGCGTCATAGTGCAGGATGAGGCCGAGCAGCAGGAACTGGCGGCGGTACTCGGAGTAGCTGTCGATATCGACGAAGGCGTTCTGCTGCAGGAAGTCCTCGCGGATCATCTTCGCAGTCTCCATCGTCAGGCGATCGGCCGGGGACAGCGCGTCCTGACCGACGAGGCGGACGATCTCCTGCAGCTCGGATTCCTGCTGCAGAATGCTCATGGCCTTGTCGCGGTTGGCCATATATTCCTCGCCGAACGTGGCCTCATACCACGGCTTGAGCGAGTCAACATACAGCGAATAAGACGTCAGCCAGTTGATGGCCGGGAAGTGGCGAGCATACGCCAGGCTCGAGTCGAGCGCCCAGAACACCTTGACGATACGCATGGTAGCCTGAGAGACCGGCTCGGAAATGTCGCCGCCCGGAGGCGAGACAGCGCCAATGGCGGTGACGGAGCCGCGGCGGTCGCCCTCGCTGCCGATGCAGCGGATGCAGCCGGCACGTTCGTAGAACTGCGCGATGCGGGACGCAAGGTAGGCCGGGTAGCCTTCTTCGCCAGGCATCTCTTCCAGACGGCCGGACATCTCACGCAGGGCCTCGGCCCAGCGGGAGGTGGAGTCGGCCAAAACGGCGACGTCATAGCCCATGTCACGGAAGTACTCGGCGATGGTGATGCCGGTGTAAATGGACGCCTCACGCGCTGCCACAGGCATATCGGAGGTGTTTGCGATGAGCACGGTGCGCTTCATCAGCGGCTCTCCGTTGCGCGGGTCGGTCAGTTCCGGGAACTCCATGAGAACGTCGGTCATCTCGTTGCCGCGTTCGCCGCAGCCGATGTAGACGACGACGTCCACGTCCGACCACTTGGCGAGCTGGTGCTGCACGACGGTCTTGCCGCTGCCGAACGGGCCGGGCACGGCGGCCGTGCCGCCCTTGGCGATTGGGAAGAGCGTGTCAATGATACGCTGGCCGCTGTTCATGGGCTTGTTCGGAGCAAACTTCTGCGCATAGGGGCGCGCGATACGCACCGGCCAGCGCTGGATCATGTTCAGCTCATGATCGACACCGTTGGCATCGGTGAGCACGGCGACGGTCTGGTCGACCGTGAAGTCGCCGCCGGTGATGCTCTTGATCGTGCCCTTCATCTGCGGGGGCACCATGATTTTGTGCAGGATGGCCGTCGTCTCCTGGACGGTGCCGATCACGTCGCCACCGACAACGGCGGTGCCGGGCTGCACAACGGGGTCAAAGTGCCAGACGCGCTCACGATTGAGCGCGGGCACCTCGATGCCGCGGGTAATGTTGGAGCCGGTCAGGTCGCGGATCTCGGGCAGCGGGCGCTGGATACCGTCATAGATATTCTCCAGCATACCGGGGCCAAGCTCCACGGACAGCGGCATACCGGTGGTCTCGACTTTCGCGCCGGGGCCAAGGCCCGAGGTCTCCTCGTAGACCTGGATGGACGCGCTGTCGCCGGTCATATTCAGGATCTCGCCGATCAGGCGCTGCTCACCGACACGCACAACGTCGGAAACGTTGGCATCGGCAAGGCCGTTCGCCACGACCAGCGGACCAGAAACTTTTGTAATGGTTCCGCTCAATTTCATTCTTCCTTTCCTTAAAGGATATCGGAGCCAACCGCTCGCTCGACGGCCGCCTTGAGCGCGGTCTGGCCGAGGCCGAGGGGGCCTTCCCTGCCGGGGATCAGGATGATGGCCGGCAGGGGAACATCTTTGAATTTGTCGATCTCATGCTGAAGCTCCTGCGCCAGATTCTCTTCGACATAGATGATGGCGTAGTCCTCAGAGTCTTTCGTCAGGCGGCGCAGTGTCTCGCGCGCCTCCTCGGCATTGGCGACCGGGCAGGCCTCGAGGCCGAGCGCCTTGAAGCCCATGACGGTCTCCGCACCGCCGACAACTGCAATTTTAAGCATAAGTCTCACGCAGCCTTTCCCGGATGACCGCGGGCTGAAGCCCGGCGAGTCTGCCCGTCAGGATCATTCTTGCAGCCGTGGTCTCGTTTTCCATGGCAGCGAGATAAGCGGTCACATGCGCCGCGCCAAAGCTGCGCAGCTTCGCCGCGCGGATGTAGTCCATGAGTGCGTTGTCGCACAGCAGCTCAAACGCCGTCAGTGCGCCGCCGCTCATAGCCGCCGCGCCGGCAGCCGCCGCATTGCCCAGCCACGTGTTGCCGTAGAGCGCCGTGAGTGCCTCGGCCGAGTCGAACGCCGCGAGCACGCGATCCGTGCCGATCGTGCCGCCCGGGATAAGCGCGGTCTTGAGAAAGTCCGCATCCTTGGCCATGCGGCGTGTGCGCACGGCAGCGCGCAGGTTCGCGCTGTCGATCTGCAGCTGCACATAGCCCTTGGCAAAGCCGCCGTCACTCAGGCCGTCGGCAAGATCGAGCATCTGTGCGAAATACGCGCGGTCGAGCTCAAAATCTGCCGCCTGCGGATTGGTCGTGTGCGCCAAGATCGCGGCGGCGCTGGCCATCGCCTGCGCCAGAACGGGCGGGACATCACGGTAGTCCTCCTCGTAAAACGCCGCGTGCAGTTTCTGCGGCGGCACCGTGCCGCGCTGCGACAAAATCGCATCGCACTCCACACCCATTGCCTGCGCTTTGATGAGCGCCTTGGCATTGTGGTAGTCATACTTGAGGCGGAACAGCTGCACGAGCTGCGCCTCCGGGACCATGCCCTCGACCTCATCGAACAGCGCCCGGATGTGCGCCTCGAGCGCAGCGCCGGCCTCCTTCGCGGACAGGCCGCTCAGGTCGCCGTAGCCGCACTCTTCCAAGATCTTCGCCGCTTCGTCGTTGGTGGGCGCATCAATCATGCGCTCCATACGCTCAGCGGAAAGCATTTTGGTCTCGCGGGCTGCCAGCATTGCCGTAATCGCAAGGTAATTCGTATCTTTTACTTTAGACAATTCGGTTCCTCCCTCATGCGGCGCAGAGCTCTGCGCCCCATATAGGATAATTCGTTTCCCCGCATGGGGCGGGGCAGGTCACGCGCCGAACAAGACCTCGGCAACCTGAGCAGCCAGATCACTGCGGCAGAGCTCTGCGATTGTCTCCACGGCGCAGTTGACCTCAATATCTCCCTGCTGGAGCACAAAACCGGCACGCAGGTCGCGCGTGGCCCGGCTCATGGTGAGCCGGCCGGGCTTGCCCTGCTGCGCAAGCAGCGCGTTGGCCGCATCCACGACCGCCTGACCGCACGCGGCCTGATCCTTGGCGTTGAACACCAGAGTCTCGGTGCCGGTCGTCGCGGCCTGTGCTGCGAGCTTGGCCAGATACGCCACGTAGTCCGCCTGCGGCATGGCGCAGATCTTGTCGAGCGCGGCGGCAAACGCCGCATCGACCATCTCCTGCTTGAGCGCAAGGACGCTCTTTCTGGCTTCCATTTCCGCCAGACGGCCCATGCGCTGCACGCGGTCCTCGCACGCTTTCACACCGTCACGGACGCGAGCCCAGTACTGGTCCTGCGCCTGTTTGTCATAATCGGCGCGAATCTCGGCGCACTTGGCCTCGGCTTCGGCTGCGATGGCCTTTGCCTGCTCCTGCGCGTCCGCCTCGATGCGGCCGGTGATTTTTTCAATACCATTCATAGATCTTTGTTCCCTTCTGTCGGAAGAGGATGGGGATTACTTCAAGCCGTTAAGCATCAGGAAGGATGCCAGCAGGCAGAGGATGGCGTAGAACTCGACCGTGATGCAGAAGATCATGCCCTTGGACCAGTCATCGGGCTTCTTGGCCAGGATGTTCAGGGACGCGGCAGCGACCTTGCCCTGCGCGATGGCGGAGATCAGACCGCCGAGCGCGATCGGCAGGCAGGCTGCGAAGTACTGCAGACCCTGCGCAACGGTCAGCGGAGCGGCAGCGTTGGCAGCGAAGATCTGGCTCTGAGCCAGGAACCAGATGACGAAGCCGTACAGGCCCTGGGTGCCCGGGATGACCTGCATGATCATCGCTTTACCGAACTTGCTGGGATCTTCCGAGACAAGACCTGCGCCGGCCTCACCGGCGATGCCGGTGCCCTTTGCAGAGCCAATGCACGCGAGAGCCGCTGCGAGCGCAGCGCCGAGAAGGCCGAGAGCCAGACCACCGATGGATTCGAGAAATGCCATTTTCATTTTCCTCCTTAAATATCTCTTGAATACGAATGTTTAGAAATTATGATTTTCCACGTCGACATAGCGCGTGTTGATCTCGAGCGGGCGGAACGGTTTGCCGCCGTCGACATAGAACTTGCCGAAGAACTCCAGGCACTGCAGACGCAGGTCATGCACGAAGCAGCCGAGCAGGTTCAGGCCGAAGTTGAGCAGATGCCCCAACAGGAAGATGATGATAAAGATCAGCATCGACACGACCGTCACGCCGCCGCTCGACGGCATCGCGGCGAGGGTGTTGAACACCTGTGCGATGACGCTGCCGGCCAGCATCAGAGCCATGAGTCGGGAATACGAGAGAATGTCGCCGAACCAGCCGGTCAGCCCGTTGTAGAGCGCGCCGAACACGGCCGTGACCTTGCCGAAGCCCTTGGCCTCACGGCCGGAGCCGTAGATCAGCATCAGACCGCCGATGCACAGCACGACCGGGACGCCGGCAATGTTGCCGATCTTGAGCACATACAGCGCAAGTCCCGCAAACAGGACCAACCATGTGCCCTCGTTGAAGATCGCGTCGCCGACCTTGCCCTGGCGGCACTCCATGACCATGTTCACGATCATGCCGGTCACGAGCTGGATAAAGCCGAGCACCATAGCGCCGACGAGGATCGTCGTCGTATCGGTCAGCGGGTCGAGCAGCGGGCTTGTCAGGATGCCGAGCTTGACGTCGTGGCCGAACATGTTCACGATCGTCGGCACGGCATTTCCGAAGAAGCCGCCCGTCACGATGCCGAGCAGGAACGTCGACACGCCGCAGGCAAGCAGCAGCTCGCAGAAATACTTGCTGCCGCGTTTCGGTTTCATCTTGCCGAGCGCGACGAGCGCCGCGATCATCATCACAAGGCCGTAGCCCATGTCCGCCATCATGATGCCGTAAAACAAAATGAAAAACGGCGCCATGAGCGGGTTCGGGTCGACCGTGCCGTAAGCCGGCAGGCTGTACATGTTCGTGACCATGTTCAGCGGTTCGGTAAATTTGTTGTTTTTGAGTTTGACCGGCACCTCGGGGTACTCGTCCTCCGTGGGATCGGCCAGATCCCAGGCGCAATCATACTTTGCGAGCACCGCGGTGAGTTTATCCTCCTCCGGTGCCGTGAGCCAGCCGCGCATGCACACGACGCTCTCGGTGCCAACGAGGCGCTCTTCCGCCTCCGCGCGGCCGAGCTTCACGCTCGCGCGGTCGATGCAGAGCTTGAACGCATCCCGGTGCGGGGCAAAGGCGGCGATATCCGTCTCCGCCTGCTCGCGCTTGCGGATGATGTCCGCGATCTGCTGCTGCGCATCCTCGATGTTCTGCTTTGCCGTGCCCGGCGTGCCGCTGAGGTTTGCCAGCGTGAAGCCGGACGCGCGCAGCGCCGTGATGGCTTCCGTCAGCTCCTCTTTCAGACAAATGAGCAGCACATAGTGCTGTTCCTTGTCCGAAGAGATCTCATACAACTGCGACTCCGGCGCAGCGTCCGCCAGCGCTTTGGCGGCCTCGGCAAGATCCACCGCTGCGGGCAGCATGCCGAGAGAAATGCGGGTCCTTACGGTCTCGCCCAAATCCAGCGGCAGATCCAGCGTCTGCCACGGGCGCAGGGCCTCGATATTGCCGCGGAGCTTGGCCTCCTCGCCGTTGTAGCGGCGCACGGCCGCTTCCAGATCCTCGAGCTGTGCAACTGCATCGAGCTCCTGGCGGTATGCACCGTCATCCAGAAAATCAGCCTCCGTGACCTCCGGCCGGGAGCTGAGCAGCTTGGACTTGACCGGCGCATACTTGTCGAGCAGCTTGAGTGCGGCGGTCAGGCGCGTGAGTTCACTGCGCACCTCCGTCACATTGCCGCTCTCCTGACGCAGGACTGCGGCAGCCTCCGTATCCGCAAGCAGCGCGTCCGGTTCCGAGATCTGCACGCAGCCAAGCAGCATCAGATCCCGGAGCAGCTCATCTTTCTGCCGGCGAACGACCATGAGCCGCAGCTTTTTCATGTGTACAATGGCCATCAGCCGTTCACAATCCTTTCCACGATGAGTGATGCAGCCCGATCCAGATTGGTCTTGGCCTTGATGCGCATGGCAGCTTCCTTGTTCTTGATCTCCGCCGCCAGCGTTTCCGCATCCGCCTTCGCCTTTTCATCCGATTTGGCCCGCAGCGTCTGCAGTTCCTGCTGCGCCTTGCCGACAGCAGCCTCTATTGCTGCCTTCCCCTCGGCCTGGGCCGCTTCCACTGCCGCCGCAGCGGCTGCCTGCGCGTCGGCTTTGATCTGCCTGGCCCGGTTTTCTGCGTCACTGATCGTTGTTATCGCCTCAAATGACATCTGTACACCTCCCTACGAATCAAACTGTTATTATGCCGCGCAACGCCCGCTTTCACGAACTGTTTCTACATAATGTAGGTATTTTACCTTATTCGCAGCCGTTAATCAAGTGAAATTGCCCAAAATTGCCTGTCAAAATTCAAACACCTATATGTTAAAAAACTATTGAACCTGCTACGTTTTTCACGTCATTGACGAAAATTTAACGTTATTATATTTGCATGATTTCTCGCGATGGAATCGTTCGGGATTCCTGGTACGAATCCGGTATAAAAATGAACAAAATGTTGGAAAATACGCGATTTCAACATTTAAAATGTTTTTTTCCTTGCTATTGTGCCGGAAATAGCCTATAATGTTTCTGCTAAAGTTAAAAAGTTTGAACTATATTCGCATATTCGGAGGTACTTTCACATGGAGAGCAAACGCCGTTTCGGTGACCGTAAGGACGGCCGCCTGATCCAGTCTCTCGCGCCGTTTTACAAGTTCATGCCCTACATCATGCCCACGAAGAACGACGCCTGCAATCAGTTTGAGGACTGCATCGAGATCACGAACACCGACCGCTGGCTGCGGCAGAAGCGCCTCGAGGGCTACAAGGGTCTCGGCTACCTGCACCTGTTCATCGCGGCCTACATCCGCATGGTCTCCCTCCGCCCCGGCATCAACCGCTTCGTGGCCGGCCGGCGCATCTATGCACGCAACAACATCGAGGTCGTGCTGACCGTGCGCCGCAGCATGTCCACCACCTCGAACGAGACGACCATCAAGGCCGTCTTTGCCCCGACGGACACGATCTTCGACGTCTACCGCAAGATGAACGAGAAGATCGACGAGATCAAGTTCGGCGGCGAGGACAACAACACCGAGCAGGTCGCCGGCGCACTGCTGAAGCTGCCGCGTTTCCTGCTGCGCTTCGCCATCGGCTGCCTGCGCGTGATGGATTACTTCGGCATCATCCCGCAGAAGCTGCTCGACGCCAGCCCCTTCCATGGCTCAATGATCATCACCGACATGGGCTCGCTCGGCATCCCGCCGATCTATCACCACCTGTACAACTTCGGCAACCTGCCGATGTTCATCGCCTTCGGCGCCAAGCGCAAGGCGGTCGAACTCGACCGCGAGGGCAAGCCGGTCGAGCGCAAGTACATCGACTTCATGGCCGTCATGGACGAGCGCGTGTGCGACGGGTACTATTACGCCTCCTCATTCAAGTATATGAAGATGTATATGCACAACCCGGCGCTGCTGGAAGTCCCGCCCGAGAAAGTGGTCGAGGATCTGTTCTGAGCTCTGAGCATCGATAATCGATACATATGGAAAACCTCCTGCTGTGCAGGAGGTTTTTGTATTTGTCCGGGCAGCGCCTCCGGCGCCGGCCGGACCGCACGCGCAGCCGAACACAGCAGCAACATGATGAGCATGACAAAGATCACAAAGCGGAGCTTCTTCACCGATCCATCCTCCTTTGCTTTCGTTTGACACCAGTATACACAGCCGCCGCGAAAAAAGCCGTCACATCCTGGCGGCGGACAGAAAACTTTGCGGAGATAAGGTTCCCCCGGCGCGGAGTGAGCCCGTGCCGGGGGATTTTTACGTATTCAGGGAAACGCGATGCACCGCGAAAAAAACAGGGCCATCCGTCCGGATGGCCCTGTGTGATCTTATGCCTCGTCGTCCTGATTCGTGCTGAACTCCGCCAGCGTCAGGCCGGGGTTTTTCTGCTCCGCCCAGCGGATGCTCCACTCATTGTTGAAGATGAGCAGGTTGTGGCCGCGGAAGTCCTGCACCCACTTCGTATCCGAGGCGAGGTTGAGCGCCGTGGGGTCGGTGCCCTCGCTCGTGATCCAGCGGATATAGGAATACGACAAATCGCGGCGGCGGATGTCGATGTTGTATTCATTCTTGAGCCGGTACTCCAGCACCTCAAACTGCAGCACGCCGACCGCGCCGACGATGACCTCCTCCATGCCGCTGTTCGGCTCGTGGAAGATTTGGATGGCGCCCTCCTGCGCGATCTGGGTGACACCCTTGACAAACTGCTTGCGTTTCATGGTGTCCACCTGCGAGATGACGGAAAAATGCTCCGGCGCAAACGTGGGGATACCCTCGAAGCGCACGCGCAGCTTCGGGTCGCAGATCGTGTCGCCGATGGAGAAGATGCCAGGGTCGAACACACCGATGATGTCGCCGGCGTAGGCCTCATTGATGATCGCGCGCTCCTGCGCCATGAGCTGCTGCGGCTGCGCAAGCTTGAGCGTCTTGCCGCCCTGCACGTGCAGGTACTCATGGTCGCGCTCGAACTTGCCCGAGCAGATGCGCATGAAGGCGATGCGGTCGCGGTGGGCCTTATTCATGTTCGCCTGAATTTTGAACACGAATGCGGAAAACGCCGGCTGCATCGGGTCGACCACGCCGTCAGCCGTCGTGCGCGGCAGCGGCGGCATCGTCATGTGCAGGAAGTTTTCCAGAAACGGCTCGACGCCGAAATTCGTCAGCGCAGAGCCGAAAAACACCGGACTGAGCCGGCCGGCGCGCACCTCGTCGAGGTCGAAGGCATAGCCCGCGCCGTCGAGCAGCTCAATGTCCTCGGTCAGCTTTTCACGCTGGCGCGGCCCAATCAGCTCGTCGAGCCGGTCAACATCCGTGAGCTCGCACTCGATGGGGCGGATCTTGTTCTGCCCGCGGTGAAACTCCTGAAACGCGAGGATCTCGCGGCGGTCGCGGTCGAACACGCCCTTGAAATCGTGCCCGCAGCCGATGGGCCAGTTGACCGGGTAGGTGCCGATGCCAAACTCATTTTCCAGCTGCTCCATGAGCTCGAACGGATCGCGGGCCTCGCGGTCGAGCTTGTTGATGAATGTGAAGATTGGGATGTGGCGCATGGCGCAGATCTTGAAGAGCTTGCGCGTCTGCGGCTCGATGCCCTTGGCCGCGTCGATGACCATGACGGCGCTGTCCGCTGCCATGAGCGTGCGGTACGTGTCCTCCGAGAAGTCCTGGTGGCCCGGGGTGTCGAGGATGTTGATGCAATAGCCCTCGTATTCAAACTGCATGACCGACGACGTGATGGAGATGCCGCGCTGCTTTTCGAGCTCCATCCAGTCCGAGACCGCGTGGCGCGCGGTCGCCTTGCCCTTGACCGAGCCGGCGAGCTGGATGGCCCCGCCGTACAGCAGCAGCTTTTCCGTGAGCGTCGTCTTGCCGGCGTCCGGGTGCGAGATGATCGCAAAGGTCCGGCGGCGCTCGATTTCCTGTTTCAGATCCATAGTCCGCTCCTCTGTTGTCCTTTCGAATATCAAACTTAGATAGTATACCCGATTTTTCCCGAGAGTGCAACAAAAACCTACCCGTCAGGCCGTCTGTTCACGCAGATAGAGCGTGAGCGTGGCGAGGAAGACGTCCCTGACGTCATAGCGCGGCGTGAGCGGGGCCAGCTGCGTGAAGAAATGCTCGCCGCCCAGCGACGCGCACAGCGCGTGCGCGCGCTCGAGTGCCGGGGTGTCCTCGTCCTCCGCCAGACGCATGGCCAGCTCCGGCAGCAGGAGTTTTAGGTCGTAGATCTCCCCGCGCGGGTAGGTATATGCCTCCAGCACGCACTCCACGCCCGCGAGCGCGCAGTCCGTCAGGCCGCTGCGCTGATCGCTGAGGATGCGGTCGGTCAGCGGCGTGTCGCTGCGGAAAAAGTCCAGCATGGAGTCCGGCGGCGTCAGCTCCCGGCGCAGCAGCCACAGCAGATAGTCGCGCGCGACGCCCTCGAGCAGCGTCTGCCCATCGGGCTCGAACGTGTAGGTATGGCCGATATGGCTGCCGAGCACACGCAGCGTGTCCGTATAGCCAAGGGCAATGCTGCGGCGCAGCGCGTCGGGGTCAAACTCCAGCAGCTTGCCCAGCGGCTCCGCCGGGGCGATATAGGTCACGAGCGGGTGGTTGGTGTATTTTTTCTCCGGTGTCTCCGGCTTGAGGCCGATGGCGATGACGCGGTCAGCGCCGAGGCGAAACGCCGTGCTGATCGGCAGATTGTCCGAGTACGCGCCGTCGAGATAATTCTGCCCGTCGATCTCGCACATCGGGAACATCGGAAAGCACGCCGACGACGCGAGGATCCACTGCGGCAGGTAGCCGGGCGCAATGTCCTGCTTGCGCACCTCGACCGGCTGGAACGACGGGAAGCGCGCCGTCATGAGTCCGAAATCCACCGGCGAGGCGAAAAAGCGCTCCTCATCGAGATATTGGTGCACAAGCGCGCGATACGGTGAAATGTCCGCCGTGCGGCGGTTGAGATCCGCCCAGTCCCTGACGCGCGCGACGAGCTGCTCCGGGTGCTCGGCCAGCGCCGCCAGCTCGCGCTTTTCGTGCGGCGTGGCATCGGCCCGTTCGAGCATGATCTGCTCTTCCGTGATGTGCGTCCAGAGCTCCCACGCGCGGTCAAAATCGCCCTGCACCATCAGCGCCGCCGTGACCGAGCCGATGGACGTGCCCGTGACGATGTCAAACGGGATGCCCAGCTCCCGCATCGCCTTCCACGCGCCGACCTGATATGCGCCCTTCGTGCCGCCGCCGGCCAGCGCGATCGCCTGCTTCATGGTACATTCCTCCTTGATTCCTGAATTTATAGTTTACACGCAGCGGATGCGAAAAGTCAATTCCAAACAAGAAGCACCGGAGGACAGCCCGTCCTCCGGTGTGCATTTTCATGCCCGCAGCAGGGCGCGGCGGGCCTTCCAGTCCGGCAGATAGCGCGCGATGAGCGCATAAAACTCCGCGCCATGATTCATATAGCGCAGGTGCGCAAGCTCGTGCACGACGACGTAGTCGATCGCCTCCGGTGGGTACTGCATCAGCCGCCACGAAAAGCAGATGTGCCCCTGCGAGCTGCAGCTGCCAAAGCGCGTGCGCGCGCCCGTGATGCGCACCTGCGTCGGGTAGAGGCCCATCCACTCGGAATAGTACGCCACGCGCTGCGGCAGGCAGGCTTTCGCCTGCCGGATGTAGGCCACCCGCTCGGCGTCCGTCGGCTCCGGATGTGCAGCGGCACGCGCTTCCTGTTTGGCCAGCCCGCGTGCGATCCAGTCGGCGTGCGACGCAACAAAGCGGTCGACCGTTGCCTGGGATGTCCGGTACGGCGCGCGCACAATCACGCGCCCGCCGCGCAGCTCAAGCGCCAATGTGCGGCGGCCGGAGCGAATGAGTTCATACGGCTGCATGGCCTGTCTCCCCCTTTTTCTGTGGTATGCCAAATCGGTCTTCCGGCAAGGTTATTCTGTCTGCTGCAAACAGCCGTCCATGTACTGACGGATGCGCGCTGCATCTTTCCTGCATTTCGCCTTGCTGCCGTAAGTCAGTGCAACGACCCACGGCTGTCCGGCATCTGTTTCAAACGTCTGCCGGTAATTTACGGTTTGGCTCCTTTCTATCCACTGTCCGCTTATGTCCTGATTAGAAAAGCAGAGTATCTTCTCGTGGACCCAATGATGGCTATAGACGTCTCCTTCCACGCAAATACACAGATGGATCTGCTCGCTCCAAGGTACAAACACAGGTTCCGAACGCTTGGGGTCTACAACCGCAAAACCCTGCTGGCTGACCTCAATCATCGTGCGGTATCCAGCTGATTTCATGATATAAACCAATGCCGCAGCGTAACCAAAAACGATCGCCGTCACCAGTACACACTCGAAAACCAGTTCCCCCTTTGTAAAAAACTTGTATCCAACGGGGAACATGACATAAGCAACGTATCCTAGAACAAAGATAACCGGTATCGTGCAGCCGCTTATCACACCCTTTTTATTGGGCTGAAAAGTCAATGATTCCATGCCACATCCTCCATCATCAAAACGAATCTACGAACAGCATACACCATCCGCGGCGCGGTGGCAAGCTTGGCAGCTGCCGCGCGGTGTGCTATGATGGGGGCATCCATTCTTTGAGGTGATCGTATGTTCCGGATCGGCTGTCACATTTCCTCTGCCGGCGGGTATCTCGCCATGGCAAAGCGCGCGGAGGCGCTGGGCGCAAACACGTTTGCGTTCTTCACGCGCAATCCCCGCGGCGGCAGCGCCAAGGCCATCGAGGAAACGGACATCGCGGCCTTTCACGCCGAGTGTGCCCGCGCGGGCATCGACCGGCTGGTCGCGCACGCGCCCTACACGCTCAACCCCTGCGCGGCCAAGCCGAACGTGGCAGAGTTTGCGCGCATGGCCTTTTCCGACGACCTGCAGCGCATGGAGCACACACCCGGACAGTTCTATAACTTTCACCCCGGCAGCCACGTCGGGCAGGGCATCGACGCGGGCATTGAGAAGATCGCCGTGCTGCTCAATGAGGTCCTCTTCCCCGGCATGACCACGACCGTCCTACTCGAAACCATGGCCGGCAAGGGCAGCGAGGTCGGCGGCCGCTTCGAGCAGCTGCGCGCCATCATCGACCGCGTGGAGCTACAGGCGCACATCGGCGTCTGTCTCGACACGTGCCATATCTGGGACGCGGGGTACGACATTGCCGGCGACCTCGAGGGCGTGCTCGCGGAGTTTGACCGCGTGATCGGGCTCGGGCGCCTGCACGCCGTGCACCTCAACAACAGCCTCAATCCCTGCGGCAGCCACAAGGACCGGCACGCAAAGCTGCTCGACGGCTGCATCCCACCGGAGGCGCTCGTGCGCGTCACCCGGCACCCGGCACTGGCGGGGCTGCCGTTCATCCTCGAGACGCCGAACGACGACGCCGGGTACGCACAGGAGATCGCATGGCTGCGTGCAGCACAAAATTAGCGGGATTTTTGTCTCCACTGTCCTGATTATTGGACTTTGCATGTGCTATGCTGTGATAAAAGGGAGAAAACAGAAACACAACATGGACATGGGAGGAGAAAAATCATGACCCTGCGAACGTACATTGACCACGCGATCCGAGACGGTGCTGCCTTTGACGCCGTCATCTGCGGCTGCGATGTGCAGCAGACTTTCTGCTGGCAGCCGGACATGTGCATCACGGATGCCTGCGAGGCGGAGTACCGCCCGCTGCTCGACGCGGAGATCCGCATCCTGGCCGCCGCACCGGGCGAGCAGTTTTCCATCATCGAGATCTGCACGGACAGGCTCTTTCTCGGCGACGCCTTTTCGCAGTGCGCGGCGGGCTACTGCAGCCCGCGCGAGTACCGGCGGCTGTTTCGCGCCGGATAATCGGATAGTCCCCAACCACGACCCCGGAGTCTTTTGCTCCGGGGTCGCACATTTGCGTTGGGATGGTGCTTGACTTCCGGCGCACGCAAGACTACAATACAGACCGTATTTTTAAAAAAGGCGTGAGATACATTGCACCATCCGATCATCAAACCAAACCATATGCAGATCCCATGGCATGACCCGATCCGGGATCAGAAAGAGCTGCCTGTCTCGCAGGCACCGCTGCCCATCCGGGCCGGCGTCGTCGGCCGGGTCGGGCTGTTGCTGCTTTCGTGCGGAACCGGCGCGTGGCGCGTGCGCAGCTCCATGAACGAACTGGCAGAGGCGCTCGGCCTGGTATGTGCCGCCGACATTGGGCTGCTGTCCATTGAATACACCTGCTCCGACGGCGAGAACAGCTTCTCCCAGACGCTGACGCTGACGGCAACCGGCGTCAACACCGCGAAGCTCGACCAGCTCGAGCGCTTTGTCAAGCGCTTCCCGCTCGACGGCGTGTACATGACCGCGGACGACCTGCACACCAAGCTCGACGAGATCGCACAGACAACCCCCAGCTACTCCCCGCTCCAGCAGGGACTGGCGTCCGCGCTTGCCTGCGGCGCGTTCACATTCCTGCTCGGCGGCGGGCCGATCGAGATGCTGCTGGCCTTCCTGGGCGCGGGCGTCGGGCAATATGTGCGCGCGCGGCTGACACAGCGGCGGCTGACGCTGTTTGGCTGCATCGCCCTGTCCGTTGCGGCGGCATGTCTGGTCTATGCCGGGCTGTTCCGGCTGGCGTCGCTGCTCTTCCCCATCGAGGCGCAGCATCAGGCCGGATATATCTGCGCGATGCTGTTCATCATCCCAGGCTTCCCGTTCATCACGAGCGGCATCGACATGGCGAAGCAGGATATGCGCTCCGGACTCGAACGGCTGGCCTACGCGATCATGATCGTCGTCGTGGCGACCTTGACTGCATGGCTCATGGCGCTGCTGCTGCGGCTGCAGCCGATGGATTTTCTGCCGCTGGCTCTGCCCGTCTGGGCCAGAATTCTGCTGCGGCTGGCGGCAAGCTTTTGCGGTGTATTCGGCTTCTCACTGATGTTCAACAGCCCGGTGAAGCTCGCATCCGTCGCTGCCGTGATCGGCGCGTTGTCGAACACGCTGCGGCTTGAACTCGTCAGTCTGGCCGGCTTCCCGCCGGCAGCAGCCGCATTTTTGGGTGCACTGGCGGCCGGGCTGCTCGCCTCCGTGTATAAGCAGCGCTCGGGCTATCCGCGCATCACGATCACCGTACCGTCGATCGTCATCATGGTGCCGGGGCTGTATTTCTACCGCGCCGTGTACGATCTGGGCACGATGAACCTGGGCGACAGCGCATCGTGGCTCGTCGCCTCGCTGCTGATCGTCATTTCCCTGCCGCTGGGGCTGATCTGTGCGCGCATCCTCACGGACAGCAGCTTCCGCCGGTGCACATGAAAAAGGCATGAAAAAAGACCGCCGATCGGCGGTCTTTTTTTCATGCAGAGAGATTGGGATTACAGGTGCTTTGTATTGAGCGCGCGCGCGGCGTTGAGCACGCACAGAACCATGACGCCGACGTCGGCAAAGATGGCGACCCACATATTCGCAATGCCGAGCGCACCGAGCACAAGGCAGACAGCCTTGACGGCCAGCGCAAAGACGATGTTCTGCCAGACGAGGCGCATGGTCTTGCGCGAGATGCGCATGGCCAGCGAGAGCTTGCGCGGATCGTCGTCCATGAGCACGATGTCCGCCGCCTCGATGGCCGCGTCCGAGCCGATGCCGCCCATGGCGGCGCCGAGATCGGCGCGCGCGAGCACCGGCGCATCGTTGATGCCGTCGCCGACGAAGGCGAGGTATTTCCCGGGTGCGCCCTCGCCGAGCAGCCGCTCGACCTGTGTGACCTTATCCTCCGGCAGCAGCTCGCTGTGCACCTCCGCGATGCCCAGCTCCTCCGCGACGGCATCCGCCGCGCTCTTGCGGTCGCCGGTGAGCATGACGACACGCACGCCGTCCGCCCGCAGACGGGCCACCGCCTCACGCGAGCCGTCCTTCGGCTCGTCGGAGATGACGATGTAGCCGAGATACGCGCCGTCGGCCGCGACGTGGATGACCGTGCCGGTCTCATTGACCGCAGGCACCGTCAGGCCGAGGGCATCCATCAGCTTCGTGTTGCCGGCGGCAACGGACTGGCCGCCGACCTGCGCGGTCACACCGTGACCGGCAAGCTCCTTGGCATCCGTCGTAACAAGGTCGGCCGGCAGCTCCCCGGCCGCGCGGCGCAGACTCTGGCTGACCGGGTGATCGGAGAACCGTTCCGCCGCCGCCGCGAGCTGCAGCAGCGCCTGCTCGGACAGCTCCGGCTGCGCGGGATGCACCGCCGTGACCGCGAACGTACCGCGCGTGAGCGTGCCGGTCTTATCAAAAACGACACGGTCGGTCTTTGCCAGCATCTCCAGATAGCTCGAGCCCTTAATGAGAATACCGCGGGCGGACGCGCCGCCGATACCGCCGAAGAACGACAGCGGGATCGAGATCACGAGCGCGCAGGGGCAGCTGATGACCAGAAACGTCAGCGCACGGTAGATCCATTCGCCCCAATCGGCCGGGATGCCCATGACCAGCCGCACGACCGGCGGCAGGAGCGCCAGCGCCAGCGCCGCACCGCAAACGGACGGCGTATAGACGCGGGCAAACTTCGTGATGAAGCGCTCGGTGTGCGCCTTCTTGAGCGAGGAATTTTCCACGAGCTCGAGGATACGCGCGACGGTGGACTCGGCATATACCTTCTCCACACGCAGGCGCAGCACACCCGACAGGTTCACGCTGCCGCTGACGACGGCACTGCCCTCTGTGACGTCCACGGGGGCACTTTCGCCGGTCAGGGCGCTCATATTCAGTGCCGACGTGCCCGCGAGCACCGTGCCGTCGAGCGGGACACGCTCGCCGGGCTTGACGACGATTGTATCGCCGACTGCGACCTGCTCGGGCTTCACCCGCGTGACGCCGTCCGCCATCTCGACATTGGCGTAGTCCGGGCGGATGTCCATCAGGTCGCCAATGTTTTTGCGGCTGCGGCCGACGGCGTAGCTCTCAAACAGCTCGCCGATCTGGTAAAACAGCATGACGGACACGGCCTCGGGATAGTCCCCGAGCACCATCGCGCCGATGGTGGCCACGGCCATGAGCAGGTTCTCATCGAACGGCTGGCGGTTATAAATGCCCTTGCAGGCATCGACGAGCGTCTCGCCGCCGACGAGCAGATACGGGATGAGGTACAGCACGAGCTTAAGCCAGCCCGTGACCGGCACAAAGTGCAGCCCAATGAGCAGCACGGCCGCTGCTGCTATGAGCAGCAGCGACCTTTTCTGTTCGCGCGACATGAGATTCAGTCCTCAAAGCGGAAGTCCGGCTCGACCTTGAGCGCGGTCTTGAGGATCTCCGCTTTGGCCTCGGCTTCGTCCACGCCGGGGGCATATTCCACCAGCATTTTCTGTGCCATGTAGCTCACAGTTACTTCCTTGACACACTTGAGCTTTGCCACGTGCCGCTCGATGGTCGCCGCGCAGTTGGCGCAGTCTACTTCGATTTTATAGGTCTTTTCCATGATGATGTACGCTCCTTCATCTGTCATTGAATGTTATTTGAAAAGATGGCCATGCCATCATTTTTCCAGCACGTGCTCCATGCCGAGGGCCAGCACGGACCGGACGTGATCGTCGTCCAGAGAATAAAACACCGTCTTGCCCTCCCGCCGGAAGCGAACGAGGTTCGATGCCTTCAAAATGCGCAGCTGGTGGCTGACCGCCGACTGCGTCAGATTCAGCAGCCGCGCAATGTCGCACACACACAGCTCGCTCTCAAAGAGCACATAGAGGATCTTGATGCGCGTCGAATCGCCAAAGACGCGAAACAGCTCTGACAGATCGTAGAGCGTCTCATCGTCCGGCAGGGCCGCGAGCACCTGCGCCACCGCATCCTCGTGCACGTTGAGATATTCGCACGCCGGTGCGCTGTCCTGTTTCGGTTCTGCCATAGGATCTCCTCGCTTTCGTTTGAACATATGAATGATTGTTCATGTGTTTATATAACCACTTTTCTGCCTGCTTGTCAATAGGATATTTGTATTTTTTCCAAAAAGAATTCCCGGATGAGAAAGCATCCGGGAATGGGTCTCAGTTTTCTTCGGTTTTGGGGCTGCGGAAGGCGAAAAAGCGCTGGCCGAGGTAGTTCAGGCCGGTGAAGAGCACCATGCCGACAAGCATGGCCGCATTGTCGCGTGTGCTCACTGCAGCGCCGGAAAGCAGACGCAGGCACAGCGGCTTGGCAATGCCGTAAGCGATGAGATAGCAAACGGCGATGTTCGCCGCGAAGCGCACGGCCTGCCCCGCGCCGCGCTCCCGGCTCTGAAACGTGAAGTGCTTGTTGAGGAAAAAGCTCAAGATACTCGTGAGCACATAGTTCGCCGCCGAGGACACCCAGTAGGAGCAACCGGCAGCATTATACAGCCCGAACATAATGCCCATGCCGGCGAGCGTGTTGACCACGCCGACGAGCAGAAACTTCCACAGCTTCGCGTCAAAGAGCGTGCGCAGGCGTTTCAAAGCTCCGCCTCCCGGTCATCGAGCTCCGTCTCGATACGGTAGCGCGGGCGCGCCTTCGTCTCAAGATAGATCTTGCCGATATACTCCCCTACCACGCCGATGGCCAGCAGTTGCAGCCCGCCGATGGCCCAGATGGACACGGCGAGGCTCGACCAGCCGGCGACGGTGTGGCCGGTAAAATAGCGCACGAGAAAATAGATGAGCATGGCGATGCTGACGAGGAACATCACGATGCCGATGCGCGTGATGAGCCGCAGCGGCGAGACCGTCAGCGACGACACACCCTCCCACGCGAATGAGAGCATCTTGCGCAGCGGATACTTGCTCTTGCCCGCAAAGCGCCTGCCGCGCTCATAATACACGACCGTGCTCGGGTAGCCCACGAGCGGCACGAGCCCGCGCAGGAACAGGTTCACTTCTTTGTACTCCGCGAGTGCGTCGAGTGCGCGGCGGCTCATGAGCCGGTAGTCGGCGTGATTATACACCACGTCCGCGCCGAGTGCGCGCAGCAGGCGGTAATACCCCTGCGCGGTAGCGCGTTTGAAGACAGAGTCCTGCTTCCGGCTGGCGCGCACGCCGTAGACGATATCATTCCCGTTCTGAAAGGCCGCGAGCATGGCATCGATGGCATCAATGTCGTCCTGCAGATCGGCGTCCATGGAGATAACGCAGTCGGCGCGGTCGCGCAGCGTCATCAGGCCGCACAGCAGCGCGTTCTGGTGGCCGCGGTTGCGCGACAGGCGGATACCGGAAAAGACCGGGTCGCGCGCGTGCAGGTCGGAAATGAGCTGCCAGGTGGCGTCCTTCGAGCCGTCGTCGATGAAGCAGATGCGGCTCATGGGGCCGATCGTCCCGGCGGCGCGCAGGGCAGTGAATTTCTCCCGCAGGCGGCGCGCCGTCTCCGGCAGGACCGCCTCCTCGTTATAACAGGGGATCGCAAGATAGAGCGTCACGGACATGGCCGCGCCTCCCTTCCAAAAATCACGGTTCAGTCGATCGTGCCGCCGCCGAGCACCGTGTCCCCGTCGTAGAACACGACGGCCTGGCCGCGCGTGATGGCGCGCTGCGGAGTCTCGAACGACACGTGCACCGTGTCCGGACCCGTGGCCGTGACGGTGCACGGCTGCTCCGGCTGCCGGTAGCGGATGCGGGCCGTCACGCGCAGGGGCGCGCCCGGCACGTCGCCGGAGATCCAGTTGCAGCCGCTCGCGTCCAGCTCGGTCGAAAACAGTTCTTCATTGCGGCCGAGCACGACCTCATTGTTCGGCACGTCGATGCCGCAGACGTACAGCGGTGCCTCAGCCGCGATGCCAAGCCCACGGCGCTGGCCGATCGTATAGTGGATGATGCCGCGGTGCGTGCCGAGCACCTTGCCCTGCGTGTCCACAAAGCGACCGGGCTCGCTGTGCGTGCCCGTCAGCCGCTCGACCGCAGCAGCATAGTCGCCGTCCGGCACGAAGCAGATGTCCTGGCTGTCGTGCTTGTGTGCGTTGCAAAAGCCGTGCGCCTCGGCGATTTCACGCGCCTCGGTCTTGTGCAGGCCGCCGAGCGGAAAGCGCGTGTGCGCGAGCTGCTCCTGCGTGAGCCAGGCAAGCACGTAGCTCTGATCCTTCGAGGCGTCCACGGCCTTTCTGAGCGTATAGCGCCCGTCCGGCAGCTGCTCGATGCGGGCGTAGTGCCCGGTCGCCAGCACCTCGCACCCGAGCGCGCGGGCGCGCGTCTCGAGCAGGCCGAATTTCAGGTACCGGTTGCAGTCCAGGCATGGGTTCGGCGTCGCCCCGCGCTGATAGGCCGCGGCAAAGCGCGCCATGACCTGCTCGCGGAACGCATCCTTATAATTAAAGACATAGTACGGCATGCCCAGCGCATAGGCCACGCGGCGGGCATCCTCCACATCGTCGAGCGCGCAGCAGGTGTGGCCGCGCGGCACGCCGGCGTCCTCGTTTTCATACAGCTTCATGGTCACGCCCATGCAGTCGTAACCTGCCTGCTGCATCAGGTATGCCGCCACGCTCGAATCCACGCCGCCGCTCATGGCGATCATCGCCTGCGGGCGGCCGTCGTTTGCTGTCTGCATCCGTGCACCTCGTTTTCCTCGGAATTCTCTTTAGATTATACCGCACAGCCCCGGCTTGTCAACGCAAAACACCCCGCCTGCGCGCGGCAGGCGGGGTGCGGCAGGGCAAAAAGGCATCAGGACTGCGGATCGTTCGGGATATCGGTGAACGACCCCTCGTAAATGCGCGGGCCGCCCTGTGCGCCGACGAGCCGGTTATAATAGTTTGCGTTCGTGATGGCGCGATACGGATCGAGCCAGATCGTCACGGGCGCAAACATGGCGCTCAGCAGCATCCAACCGAGGAAGCTCAGGTCCAGCACGAACAGCTCCCACTTGTGGCCGCGCATGAGCGCCCCGCTCTCGCGCAGGCACTGCCAGGCGGACTTCTCCGGATGGTCGAGCAGCAGGTACAGTGCCTGCCGGTAGCGGTAGGCCGCGACGATGCCCGGCACGAACAGCAGCAGGCTCCACAGGAACACAAGCAGCCCCTGCAAAATGGCAAGCCACAGCGCGCGGAAGAAGATGCCGAACCCGTCAAAGAGGTTGCCGATCTCGGCGGTTTCGTCCCGGCTGACGTGCAGTGAGAAGATCACAAAGCCGACACTGACCATGTAGCTCATGATCTCGAGCGCGACAACGAGCACGACCGCGACAGCGGACACACTGTAGTGCTCAAAGAAGCTGATATATGCCTGCTCGACGGCCTCGGCGCCGAACTGCGCGGCGTTCGTCAGCGCCGTAGTCAGGCGGTCGGCGCCCATCAGGTACGACGAGAGCGTCGAGATGAGCAGCCCCAGAGCAAAAACGATCAGCGCCGCGAGGATCGGGCTCGGGTGATAGCCGGCGGCGCGCCGGCGGGCGTCTGCTTTGAGTGCAGCACGGTTCAAATCCATTTTGATCACAACTCCGTTCCCGGCGTGGCCGGGTCTCATTTTCATCGATATAGTATACCAGATACCGCCGGATTTGAACACCCGGCGCGGGAAAAATTCACGTTTTCGACACACGTTGCGATTTTTTCGGGCAGTTGCGGAAAATACGCTTGACAATCCGCGCGCGAAATGCTATATTAAACAAGCTTTGAACGACAAGGCTTATGCGCGAGTGGTGGAATTGGCAGACTCGCTAGATTCAGGTTCTAGTGTCCACTCCGGACGTGCGGGTTCAAGTCCCGCCTCGCGCACCAAAACCCCGAGAGCTTCGGCTCCCGGGGTTTTTTCTGTCTGCAGCAAAAAAGCGCCGGTCTCCCACAGGAGACCGGCGCCGGTTTTTTTACGCGCCGAAGCACGTGAACATGATGACAAGATACGCGATATACAGTCCGCCGATGAAAAAGCCGACCCAGCGTTTGAACCTGCCCTGCACGAGCGCCGGGATGAGCGCACCTGCGCACACGACAAGACACGCCGGAATGTCCAGCAGCATGCCCTGCCGCTCGACCGGCAGCGGCTTGCCGAGGATGAGCGCGCACAGCGGCATGATAAGCGTGAGGTCCATAATGTTCGCACCGATGATGTTGCCCACCGACAGGGACGACTGCTTTTTGCGGATGGCCGTGATGGTCGTAACAAGCTCCGGCAGCGAAGTGCCGATGGCGATCATGGTAGCGCCGATGATGGCGTCCGGCACGCCAACCATCTGCGCGAGTGCGGTGCCGTTGTCGATCAGCAGCTGCGCGCCAAGCACGATGGCCGCGGCGCCGAGCACGAATTTGCCGATGTTGAACGCGATCGTCCGGCCGTCCGTTTTCGGGCGCTCGCCGGCCTCCGGCCCCTCAAGCGTCTGCTCACGCCGCGCGGCGACGAGGCTCTCGGCGATAAAGCACACGAAAATGACGAGGATCAAAACGCTCTCGAGGATGGACAGCTGCCCGTCGCGCGTGAAGCCAAACAGGATCGCGATCGCCGCCAGCAGCAGCACCGCCTTGACGGCATACTGCCGGCGCGGCATGGTGCACTCCATACAGATGAGCGACAGGCACATGATGAGGCCCGTATTGGCCGTGACGGAGCCGACGGCATTGCCCACGGCGATGTCCGCGTTGCCCTCGAGGGCCGAAAACACGGACACGAGCATCTCCGGCATGGTCGTGGCAAAGCTTACGACCGTCGCGCCGATGATGAATTTCGGGATGCCGGAAGCCTCCGCGATCCACGTGGCGGCATCGACAAAAAAGTCGCCGCCCTTGATGATGCACACAAGCCCCGCCGCGAACAGCAGCAGGACAAGGAAAAGGGTACTGCCGGTAAAATCGAGGTTCATAACGCATTCTCCTTCGTGATCGCGCAAAAAAAGAGACCTTTGGCACGATCATAAATATGATGTGCTAAAAGTCTCATTACCTATCACAATAGGCGCATAGGCGCATGACCACCGGCGGGAGCCGGGAGATTGTTGGCCATGCATTTGCAACTACTCCCTTTTAACGAGAAAGCATCATAGCACACCGCACCAGGCTTGTCAAGCAATTCCACTCGTGAACCGCCGCTCAGCACACCAGCTTCATGAGCAGGCGCTCGAACTCGCCGAGCATGCCTACGGAATCGGCAAAGATCATACTCTTTTCGTACATGCGGCGGTAAGCATCCACGTTTTCGTCCGTGCGCGCAGTATAAATGATGGGGATGACGAGCAGGCCCCGGCGGCGCGCCGCCTGCACAGCCGTGCGCACGTCATCGATTGCCTCCGTCTCGCTGAAATAGCCGGACGGAAGCCCGTCGGAGAGCACCATGAGGATCCTGCGGCGTTCGGTGCGCTTGGCCAGATCGAGCGCGGCGGCGCGGATGGAATAGCCGTCCTTATTGCCGTTGCCGGCGGCGATCTGCGTCATGGCGTCGATGCAGCGGCAGCCGATCTCTTTCTGGTCAAAATCCTTGATGACGCAGTGCTCCACGGCGTTCGTGCCGCCGTCAAAGGCGACGATCTTCGTGTAGGCGATGCCCTTGAGCGCCTCCTCGAGCACAGCCGCCGTGGCCAGCGCCGTGAAGAGCTTGGAGTTCCCGCCGCCGATGCCGGCACCCATACTGCCGCTGCGGTCGATGAGCAGGTAAAACGCCGTCTCCCGCTTCGACGGCGGCGCCTTGCGGCGAAAGACGTCCTTGGCATCGAGCGGAACTTTCCACAGCTCCCGCTGCGAGAGCGCGCCGGTGCGCTGGCTGGCGCTGCGCTCACGCTGCTGGCGCAGGAGCTTATCGAGCCGGTGGCGCAGCGCCTTCGCCCGCTCGGCAAACGCGGGCGGCAACCGTCCGCCGCCCGGCGTGATATACGTCTCCGTGAACGTCAGGCCGGCATAACGGTCGGCCAGCCCCTGCCGCTCGCCGGCATCGAGCCTGGCGGCACGCGGAGTCGCAACATGCAGCTGCTGCTCAAGCGTGCGCTCGCGCGTGAGCGCCTGCGCCGCCGTGGCGAGCATCGCGTCCGTCTCGGCCGCGCTGAGCGCAAAGCCGCGGTGTGCGCCCCAGCCCGTGCCAAGCACTTCGCGCAAGCTCTCCGGCCCGCCGGAGGCCGCCTTCTGCGCGGCGGACACCGTATCCGACGTGGTTGCGGTCGCCCCGCTCTGGCCATGATTGCCGCTGCGGCCGACGCTGGACGACCGGCCGCGGTCCTCCCTGCCGTTCGTACCGGCAGAGCCGCTCGACTTGACCTCCTGACTCGCAAGGCTGCCGTTCATGTCGCCGTAGCGCTCGGAATTATCCCCGCTGCCGCCGCCCGCGCTGTCGCCCTTGTCCAGCTCGGTGTCCTCCCCGTCGGCAGACGGGCTGCTGCGTGCCGCGTCCTGCTCCTCGCTGCGCAAGCGGAGGCGGCTGTCACAGCCGTCGCCGAAAAGCTCGGCACGGTCAGTCTCACTAAATGCATAGTCCACGAGCTGCGATGCGATGCGTGCAAGCGCCTCGGCGTCCGCGATGCGGCACAGGCGCGCCAGCTCCGGCGCGAGCGCCGCAAGGATGCGGCGGCCGATGTCCGCGCACGCGGCGGCCGATGGCGCGAGAATGGCCGCTTCCACCTCCGCCCGGACGGTAGAGAGCGCCAGATCCCGGCACGGGATACCCGTGAGCGCAAAGGCCTCCAATTCACAAAGCAGCGCCTCGAGCGCGCTGCCTGGCTCGGCCGCTTCGAGCTGCGCATAGCACACGAAGCGCAGCAGCGGCAGATAGCCCGGAAAGCGGCGGCAGAGGATGTTATCCGTGCGCGCCTGCTCCAGAATGTTGAGTATCCGGTGCCCAAGCAGCGCCCCGGTCTCGGGCGCGAGGGCATGGTGCGCATGAAAATACGCACCGGCGTCCACCGCGAACGCCGCGCAGACATCCCGGTCGGAGCTGCTGTCGTGCTGAATTTCCCGCGCGAGCAGCACGCGCAGCGCGCCCGTCCAGTGGCGGGCGTCAAAATCCGCGCGCAGCAGATACGCCGCTCCGCCGACGATAACGGCCGCGCCGTCTGTCGTGCAGCGCAGGCTGTCGTCCGCCGTGACGGTATCGACACGGATATTCCCCGGGACAAGCAGCGCGAGACTGCGCCGGAGCAGCGGCGTGATAGGTTCGGCTGCGAGAAACGCCCGGTAGCGCGCCAGCGCGGCGTCAAATCCGTCCATCCTGCGGCACCATGCTCTCAATGAGCTCAGTCAGCTGGAGGCGGGTGTAGGCATCCTGCGGCTTGGAGGCCACGTTGTCGAGTAGGCCCCAGCGCAGGCCCAGCAGCGGCTCTGCGCGCAGGGCGTCGATGAAGCCGCGGATCGTCATGGCGTCCGGCTCGAGCCCGCCGGCGCTGCGGATGCGGTCGCGGATGGCGCAGTAGACATAGTCGCAGATATTCAGGCTGGCGGTGCCCGCCTCCGGCACGACGCGGTGCAGCACATCGACGATGCTCTCCGGCTCCGCGATGTGGATGGGCGTAAAGCGGTCGATCGTCGCCTCGTTCATGAAGTTCGTACCGGCGTAGTCCTCGTTCATCGTGATCGTGAACGCGGAGTGCGGGTGCATCTGCACGAGCCCGTAGCCGGGCACCTGGATCTGACGCGCAGCGTCGGTCAGCGAGTGGAGCACGTCGGCACACTCGGGCTTGATGGTGTTGCCCTCGTCGAGCACGACGTCCGCGCCCGCCGCGAGATAGCGCAGCATGTCGCTCAGACGGTAGCGCATGGTGCCGTTTTCGATTGTCGGGCCGCCGAGCAGGTCGAGCTTGTCGAGCTCGGCATTGCCCTGCATACGGTACTGCGGCACGTTGAGCAGCCAGTCCACCGTCTGGATGAGCGTGTTCTTGCCGCAGCCCTTGCTGCCGACGAGGCGCAGGTGCATGCCCGAGAGCCGGTAGGCAAGGCAGCGCGTGAGCGCGCCGAAGCTGTCTGCCTGCACATAGCGCACCGGCGGATCCGGCACCAGCTCGGGGTATTCCGGCAGGGAGAACATCTCCGCGAACACGCGCAGGATGATCGGCTCCGGCACCGCCTGCTCGAGCAGGTACTCGGCGCGCGCAGTCAGTGCCTCCTGGGACGCGCACCCGCGCGCGGCAGCCCCGTCGATGGCCGCGCGCACCGCACCGCTGAGCGGGTCGCCGCAGCGGTATTCGGCGAGAAAGCCCCAGACGTCCGGCGCGTCGCCGTCGCACGGCTCCCCCGCGGAATCGCACAACGCCGTGACCCGCGCCCGCACGGGCGCCGTGCGCAGCAGCGCCGTGAGCGCCTCCGACGGCGCGGACACGATGCCCACGCGCGAAAACGGGTCGCCCGCCGCCGCCTCGGACAGACAGCACACGGGCAGCGGCTCGCCCTCGACGCGGCAGAGCACGACCTCCGGCCACACGTGGCGGTCCTGCGCGCAGAGCGAGCGCAGGAAGTCGAGCTTCATCGGTGCTTTCAGATTGCTGCCGCCGCAGACGGCGGTCTCCGTCTTTGCAATGTTCATGTTCCCTTCCCGCCTTTCTCAGTTGCCCCGCGTCGCGCCCCAGGGAAAGCCCTTGGCGCTGCCGTGATAGACCACGCGCCGCACATTCAAAAACGCGCAGCGGCCGATGCGCCCCACGCTGTCGGGGATGACGACCGTGTCCAGATTGCTGCACTGGTAAAACGCCTCATCCTGGATCTCGCGCACGCTGTCCGGGATGACGATGCCCGTCAGGCCGATGCAGCGCGAGAACATGCCCTCCGGGATGACGGCGAGGCCGCGCGGCAGATTGGTACTGCGCAGGTGCACCTTATCATAAAATGCATAGGGCTCGACCGTCTCGATGCTGTCCGGGAGGAGGAGCGTGTCCAGATACGTATAGGAGACCATGGCGTAGGACGCCAGCCGGCGCACGCGCACCCCATCGACCGACGACGGCAGCTCGAGCACCGTGCCGGCGTTGAAGCAGCCGTCCGTGCCGATGCGGCCGGTCGCCGCCTCAAAGGCGAAATTCTGCGCCGCCGCCTGCGCCGCCGTCACAGGGTGGGTGTCCCACGGGCGATCGCGCAGCCAGGTCTGAATGTCCGCCTGTGTGCGCTCTCGCTTTTGCGCCAGGTAGTCCTGCATCTGCTGCAGGCCGCACTGCTGCGAAAAAAAGACCGCCAGATCCTCGGCCTCCAGCGGAATGGAAAAGCCCTTCGGCAGCTCCAGGCCGAGTTGCATGGTCAGGATGCGGCGGATATCGGCGCACGCATCATCATAACGCGAGAGCACCTTCTGATCGCAGACGAAGGGCACATCCAGCCGCGAGGCCTCGATGCCGCCGGCCGTCAAAAGCCCTGCAAAGCCATGGGCGCGGTCCAGGATCTTTTTCACGTCGCGAAACTGCGTACTCTGGTAAAGAAGCATCTCCATCACGAGGTCCTCCGTCAATTGTTATAAAACTATCATACAGGCGTGAGCCCCTTTCTTCTGTAACCAATGATGCACAGAAGGCAGTTTCCTTGTCTCTTTTCCGGCGCTTTGGGCAAATTTTGTACACGGTGTACATAGTTTATTCACTGGACAGTTGTTTCCTGATGTGGTAAACTAAAGTTATGTTACACGAGTCCCAAAAGTGCACACATTTTATTAAAGGAAGCGGTCACATGAATGAAGTGAAAAACCCGAAAAAGCCGTTGGTGTATTATTACGCCATCGTCATTCTCGTGATCCTGGCGCTCAACTTTCTGGCGGTGCCCTGGCTGAGCCAGCGGCAGGTCAAGGAGGTCGACTACGGCACGTTCATGACCATGACGGAAAATCAGGAGATCGGCCGTGTGGAGGTGCAAAATAACCAGATCCTCTTCACGAACAAAGACGACACGCAGGTCTATAAGACCGGCCTGATGGACGATCCTGACCTCATCTACCGCCTGAAGGACTCCGGCGCGGAGTTCTCAAGTGAGATCGTCGAGCAGATGTCGCCGTTTCTGTCGTTCCTGCTGACGTGGCTGCTGCCGATCGTGTTTTTTGTCGCCCTCGGCCAGTTCATGCTCAAGCGCATGACGAACAAGGCCGGCGGGCCGAATTCCATGATGTTCGGACTCGGCGGCTCGAACGCGAAGGTCTACGTCAAGTCGGCCGAGGGCATCAAGTTCTCCGACGTTGCCGGTGAGGACGAGGCAAAGGAAAACCTGACCGAGATCGTCGACTACCTGCACGACCCGGCGAAATATCAGGACATCGGCGCATCCATGCCCAAGGGCATCCTGCTCGTCGGCCCTCCGGGAACCGGCAAGACGATGCTGGCCAAGGCCGTCGCCGGTGAGGCGAACGTGCCGTTTTTCTCCATGTCCGGTTCGGAGTTCGTGGAGATGTTCGTCGGCATGGGCGCGAGCAAGGTGCGCGACCTGTTCCGGCAGGCCAAGGAGAAAGCCCCCTGCATCGTGTTCATCGACGAGATCGACGCCATCGGCAAAAAGCGCGACGGGCAGGTCGGCGGCAACGACGAGCGCGAGCAGACGCTCAATCAGCTGCTGACCGAGATGGACGGCTTCGAGGGCAACAACGGCGTCATCATCCTCGCCGCCACGAACCGGCCCGAGTCGCTCGACCCGGCGCTCACGCGCCCCGGCCGCTTTGACCGGCGCGTGCCCGTGGAGCTGCCAGATCTCAAGGGCCGCGAGGAGATCCTCAAGGTGCACGCCCGCAAGATCAAGGTCGCCGAGGACGTGGACTACAATAAGATCGCGCGCATGGCCTCCGGCGCCTCGGGCGCAGAGCTTGCGAACATCGTCAACGAGGCTGCGCTGCGCGCCGTGCGCGACGGCCGCCGCTTTGCCACGCAGTCTGACCTCGAGGAGAGCATCGAGGTCGTTATCGCGGGCTATCAGAAGAAAAATGCCATCCTCACCGATAAAGAGAAGTGGACGGTCGCCTACCACGAGATCGGCCACGCGCTCGTCGCCGCGCTGCAGACACACTCCGCCCCCGTGCAGAAGATCACCATCATCCCCCGCACGTCCGGCGCACTGGGCTACACCATGCAGGTCGAAGAGGGCAACCACTACCTCATGACCAAAGAGGAACTGGAAAACAAGATCGCCACGCTCACCGGCGGCCGCGCGGCCGAGGAGGTGCGCTTCGGCGTCATCTCCACCGGCGCGTCCAATGACATCGAGCAGGCGACGAAGCTCGCCCGCGGCATGATCACGCGCTACGGCATGAGCGAGGAATTTGACATGGTCGCGCTCGAGACGGTCACGAACCAGTACCTCGGCGGCGACACCTCCCTCGCCTGCTCGGCCGAAACGCAGACGCAGATCGACCATCAGGTCGTCGCGCTCGTGAAAAAGGAGCACGCCAAGGCCGTCGGCATCCTCACGGACAACCGCGCCAAGCTCGACGAACTGGCCAAGTACCTTTATGAAAAGGAGACCATCACCGGCGAGGAGTTCATGGCCATTCTCAACCGCGCCTGACGGACTGCGATGCGGTCGTGCAGCGATCCCCGAATCCCCCCCACGAAAGGAGGGCCACCGCAACCGTATGAATGAAAAACTGAAAGAAAAAGTTAAGGAATCTCTCTCGAGCGTGCTGCCCATCACCCTGATCGTGCTGGTGCTGAGCGTCACGCTCGTCCCGATGGAGATCGGCACGCTGGCGCTGTTTCTGACCGGCGCCGTGCTGCTGATCGTCGGCATGGGGTTTTTCCAGCTCGGCGCCGAAATGTCCATGACGCCGCTCGGCGAGGGCGTCGGCAAGACGCTGGCAAAGCGCGAAAAGGTGCTGCTGATCGTGCTCGTGGCGTTCGCGCTCGGGACGATCATCACCATCGCGGAGCCGGACCTGCAGGTACTGGCAAACCAGGTCGCGTCGATCCCGAACAGCGTGCTGATCTGGACGGTCGCCGTCGGCGTGGGCGTCTTTCTGGCGCTGGCCGTGCTGCGCATTTTGTTCCGCGTCTCGCTGGCAAAGTGCCTGCTGGGCGCGTATGCGCTGCTGTTTGTGCTGACGCTGTTTTCCCCGAAGGAGTTTCTCGCCGTCGCGTTCGATGCCGGCGGCGTCACGACCGGTCCCATCACCGTGCCGTTTATCATGGCGCTGGGCGTCGGCGTGTCGGCCATCCGCAGCACGCAGGGGCACGATGACGACAGCTTCGGTCTCGTCGCGCTGTGCAGCGTCGGGCCGATCCTGATGGTGCTGCTGCTCGGCATCTTCTACCATCCGACGGACGCGGCCTACTCCGCCGTGGAGATCGCGCCGGTCATCACGACGCGCGACGTGGCGCAGCAGTTCGCGCTCGGCTTCCCGGGCTATGCCGAGGAAGTGCTGCTGAGCATCCTGCCGATCGCGGCGGTGTGCGTGCTGTTCCAGCTGCTGACGCACTACTACCGGCGGCGGCAGCTGCTGCGCACGGGCGTCGGCTTCCTGTACACGGTCATCGGCCTGATCCTGTTTCTGACCGGTGTGAACGTCGGCTTCACCCCCGTGGGCAATCTCCTTGGTTCGGGTCTGGCCAGCAGCGCGTACCGCTGGGTGCTCGTCCCGATCGGCGCGCTCATCGGCTACTACATCGTTAAGGCCGAGCCCGCCGTGCAGGTGCTCAACAAGCAGGTTGAGGACGTCACCGGCGGCACCGTGTCGCAGAGCATGATGAACACGGCGCTGTCCATCGGCGTCGCCTGCGCGGTGATGCTGTCCATGGTGCGCGTGCTGACCGGCATCAGCATCTACTGGATTCTCGTGCCCGGCTACGCGCTCGCGCTCATCCTCGCACGGTTCGTGCCGTCCGTGTTCGTAGGCATCGCCTTCGACTCCGGCGGCGTGGCGAGCGGGCCCATGACCTCTACCTTCCTGCTGCCGCTGGCCATGGGCGCGTGCACCGCGCTCGGCGGCAACGTCGTCACGGACGCCTTCGGCGTCGTGGCGCTCGTCGCGCTCGCCCCGCCGGTGGCGATCCAGATCATGGGCGTCCTTTACGTACATAAATCCAAAGCCGTGGCGCAAAACAAAGCTGACCTGCTGTCCGATGACGGCGTCATCGACCTGGAGGACGAAGAGATATGATACATTCCGAAAACCGACTCGCACCGCGCATGGTGCTCATCATTACCAACCATGAATACCGCCGCAAGCTCGAGCAGACGTTTCAGAATTTCCGCATTCCGATCTATTATCAATGCCAGGGGTACGGCACCGCACCGTCGGAGATGCTCGACATCTTCGGCCTGAGCGGCAGCGGCCGCCTGCTCACGATCGGACTGCTGCCGAAATTCCTCGTGCGTGACCTGCTCGACGCGCTGCAGCAGCGCATCCCGCTGCACAAACGCGGCGGCGGCATCGTGCTGACGATCCCGATCACGGGGCTGCAGCGGCCGATGCTCCAGCTCCTGAACGACCAGGCGCGCGAAACCATTGAACAGAAGATCGAAGAAAGGGTGGATAGCGATATGTCCGATATGCAGACCAGCGCAGGTTACGCCGCCATCTGGGTCGCGCTCAGCAACGGCTACAGCAGCGACGCCATCGACGCGGCCAGAAGCGCGGGCGCCATGGGCGGCACGATCCTCAAGGGCCGGCGGCAGAATTCCGAACGCATCAGCCAGAAGCTCGGCATCTCCATGCAGGAGGAAGAGGAGTTCGTCGTCATCGTCACGCCGCGCGAAAAGAAGGCCGCCGTCATGAACGCGATCAGCGACGCCTGCGGCCTGCGCACGGACGCGCACGGCATCATTCTCTCGCTGCCGGTGGACGAGGTCATCGGTCTCGAGACCGGCGAGAACACGCTGTAACATTCCAAATAAGAATCGCAAATGCCGCAGGCAGCCGCCTGCGGCATTTTTGCGTCTGTGCACACATACCCCGGCCAAAACGGCAAATCCTAAAGGAAAATGCAAAAGGAGCCGGAGCTTATGGACTTTCTTTGGACCGACGGCACAACGCCTCCGTCGAGCGAGCCGCTGCAGGAGGATGTACACACCGAGGTGTGCGTGATCGGCGGCGGCATGGCGGGCGTGCTGTGCGCGGCACAGCTGACTGCGCAGGGCATCGACAATGTACTGCTCGAAGCCCGGCAGGTCGGCAAGGGCATCACGAAGGGCACGACCGCCGCGCTGACGGCGCAGCACGACACGCTCTACCGCGACATCGCCAAACGATACGGCATGGAGCGCGCGCAGCAATATCTGCGCGCAAATCTGGACGCGCTGGCACAGTTTCGTGCGCTGGCGCAGCACATCGACTGCGCACTCGAGACGCGCCCTTCGATCATGTACTCGCTGACCGGGCAGGATCATCTGCGGGAAGAGGCCGAGCTGCTGCACGCGCTCGGCTTTGACGCCGAATATACCACAAACCCGCAGCTGCCGCTGCCGGTCGCGGACGCCGTGATCTACCCGGACATGGCGCAGTTTCACCCGCTGCAGTTTCTCAATGCCATGACCAAGGGGCTGCGCATTTATGAGCACTCGTTCGTCACGGCACTCGACGGCACGACGGCCGTCACCGCGCACGGCCGCGTGCACGCAAAAAAGGTCATTGTGACCACACATTTCCCGTTTATCAACCGGCGCGGCGGGTATTTTCTGAAGCTCTATCAAAAACGTTCCTACGTCATTGCCTACGACCATGCGCCGCAGATCGGCTGCACGGCAGCGGACGCAGGCGATGGCTGCTATTTCCGCAACTATCAGGACCTGCTGCTCATCGGCGGCGGCGACCATCGGACGGGTCGAAGCGGCGAAGGATATGCGGCCGCAGAGGCCTTTGCACGCGCCTGGTTCCCGGGCGTGCGCGAGCGGTACCGCTGGTCGAATCAGGACTGTATGTCGCTCGACGGCATCCCCTATATCGGCCACTACAGCCCAGGTCTGCCGGACGTATATGTCGCCACCGGCTTCCATCATTGGGGCATGACGACATCCATGGCAGCGGCGGCAATCCTGTGCGACGCCGTCATGGGACGGGAGCATCCCTGCGCGCCGGTGTTCGCACCCGACCGAAGCATACTGCATCTGCAGCTGCTGAGCAACCTCGGCGCAACGCTCGCGGACTTCGTGATCCCGACCGCAAAACGCTGCCCGCATCTCGGCTGCGCACTGCGCTGGAACGCTGCCGAGCACAGCTGGGACTGTCCGTGTCACGGCTCGCGCTTCCACCCGGACGGTGTGCTCATCGACAATCCCGCCATGAGGGACGCCCATGTCTAACGGGCGATTTCTGGGCTGGTACTACAAGCAGCGCGCCGGCGACTATATGCTTGCCTTCATCCCCGGCCGGGCCTCCGGCGGTCCGTTCGTGCAGATGATCGACTCAAACGGCACCCGGCACTTTGCCATGCCGGATTTTCACGTCCGGGGCGACACGGTACGCACCGGCGGGTGCATCTTCTCCCCGGCCGGCCTGCATATCCAGCTGCCCGGTGTGAGCGGCGACCTGCGCTATGACGGACGGACGCCGTTGCGCTCGGACATCATGGGGCCGTTCGCACATCTGCCAATGCAATGCCGCCACGGCGTGGTGAGTATGGGGCATCGCGTGGATGGCCGCGTGACCGTGGACGGGAAAACGCACGTGTTCCGCGATGGGAGCGGTTATGCGGAAAAAGACTCCGGCCGCTCGTTCCCGAGATCCTATCTGTGGCTGCAGTGCAACGACTTCACGCCGCCGTGCTCTCTGATGCTCTCCATCGCGCACATTCCGTTTCTCGGCAACGCGTTCACCGGCTGCATCTGTGCGCTGATATTCGCGGGGCGCGAATATCGTCTCGCCACCTATCGCGGCGTGCGCATCCTGACGCTGACAGCCGATACCGTCCGCCTCAGGCAGGGGGATCTGCTGCTGGAGCTGGCGATCCGCCCAACGGACGGCGGGCACCCGCTGCTGGCGCCGCAGTGCGGCAGCATGACCGAGACCATCCGCGAGAGCTGCGACGCACACGTGCACCTGCGCCTGACGCAGGCAGGCCGCACGATCCTCGTCTGTGAGAGCGATCGTGCGGCCTACGAGCGGCGTATTTAATTTTGCTTATCCGCGCCGTCGGAAAAGCGATAAATCTCTCGCAGCCAGATCGACGCCGACAGCGCCTGCGCATTGGCCGGCACGTCCAGATCCGTTTCCATGAGGTCCGAGATCTTCTTGAGCCGGTAATGCAGCGTGCTGCGGTCGACATACAGCGCCTTTGCGGCCGCTGTCGGCGTATTGAAGCACCGGCTATATTGCCAGAGCGTTTGCAGCATATTATTGTTCCCGCTCTCAGCATCCAGCTCCCGCAGGCGCTGCACGTCCGATAAAACAAACGCCTGTGCGCCAAAGCGATCTGCCGCGTTGCACAGCAGAAGCTGTGTGTAGTTTTCAAAGAACGGAAACACATACTTCGCGCTGGCCGTGTGCTCGCCGATCTTCAGCAGCTCCCGCGCCTGTTTTTTAAAGTAGTGCCGCTCTTCAAGCGTATCAAACCTGTCGGACAGACCGGCGCGAAGCTGAAACTGATAAGAAAAATTCTCCAGCTCACTAAACCCGCTCCGATCGCAGGCGTAAAAAAACGCATACAGTGTGCCGCGGCTGACAATGGAAAAGCTGTCCGGGAAATGCTCCTTCATTTCCGCAAGCGCCTGCGTGTAATCTCCCTCCGTCTGCTGCGGATCGCGGCTGCGAAATGCACAGATCGAAAACGGTGGCCGAAAGCGGTTCATTGCCTCACCACTGAGCAGCGCGCCATACTGCATCTTAAACTGCGCCAGTGATATGCTGCCGGATGCCGGGGAGTCAAACACGATCAGCTCGCGCGCCACAGTTGTCTCCGCACCGCCGTCGAGTGCCGTCGTGCCGCTGCTTTCGACCGCAAGCTGGCTCGCGCACAAACTCGCAAGCCGCTGCGCGGCCTGCTCAGCCAACGCCAGTTGCTCTTCCGTACTGCATTTGATCGCCAGCAGCCACATCGGCTGCCCTTCCTTTCTGACGGGGTGGAAAACCGTAAAATACGGATCGTCCGAGCTTGGCTTCCAAACCACCGCCGTCTGCCGGTGGAAGATTTCCCGCAAGGCAGTCTGCTCCGCCTCATCGCCCGTATAACAGATCACGTCCTCGCCGCTCTCATACAGATGCGGAAAGTACGCCGTCAGAAGCTGATCGGCAGAATACAGCAGCGGGCGATAATCGCAGGAGAGGACAAATACGTTCAACCCCGTGTGCAGGCGCACATGCTCCAGGATCTGACGCAGCGGCTTTTCCGCCGTAAGATCATCAAACAGAATCTTCTCAAAGTCGATGCAGGTCGCTGTGGTGTTCATAGGCGTTCCTCCCGATCGTGCGTATCCGTTTTTGCACCCTCCGTTCGCAGCAGATCATAGATATGCAAGCCTGTGCGCAGCTGGATCAACGTATCATAATCCTCCAGGTTCAGCCCGGTAATGCTGCTGATGCGTTCCAGCCGGCTGCGGACTGTATTGGGGTGCAGGTTGAGCGCGTGTGACGTTGGGGACAGATGCATGGAGTTGCCGAGATAGCATGAGAGCGTTGGAATATAGTCTTTCCCCTCCTGCGCGTCCAGCTTTGCCAGCTTCTGCAGCACATACGGCAAAACCGCAGTCTTCCCATAATGCTCTATCGAGTAGTAGCCAATAATATCCGCGTAGTTTTCCACAAAGGAGGAGACGTGCTCGCTGCGGCCAAGCGCCGTGTTGACCGTTTGTGTAAGTGTCGCCTGCAGCTTGTGCTGCGGCAACGTCCGAATGTCGTAAAACACATCGGAAAAGCTGACATAATAGTCCGTCTGCAGCGCAACGGCTCGCAAATGCTGATGGATCATCACCCGCGCCGTTTCGCTGTCCATTCCGGCAATCAGCAGGTACAGATAGCGCGACTCACTGGCACAGCCAATGACTTGCGGCTGTGTGCGGCAAATATGTCCAAGGACATATTGCAGCTCCGCTTCATTTACAACCGGACGCATGAGCATTACGAACAGATACGGCGGGGCAAAATGCTTACCGTAGGCATCGAGCACCTTGTGATCCGGCTTGTCCCGCATCAGCAGGTGGCTCACATACTGCTCCGGCGCGAGAACGTCTGTGCGCTGCTCGTCATTGAGAATGCGCCCAAGCGTCTTGGCAAGCATCGCCTCGATTGCAGACATTTCTTCCATGTCGCTGCCGGCCTGCGGCGCCATGCCAATATAGCCGTAGAGGAAATCGCGGCAAATAATCGGGCAGCAAATCTGATGCAGCTGCGCACAGGTGCCCCAGGAGATCACCGTCGGCGCGCGGTTGCGGTAGATCACTTCCTGATAGTCACGCAGATTCTGCAGGACTTTCTGCTTCGGACAAGTGCCGTATTCCACGATCTCGTCCCAGTCTTTGAAATAGAACGGCCGCGGGAAGGCATATGCGATCAGCGCAATGGTCTCATCAAAAGCAATCAGCGGAATCTGGATCTTTGCATAAACAGCGTTGAGCAACGTTGTCGCATCCTGGTGATACAAGATCGCATCGATACACAGCCGCCGAACCACATCGATTTTCGCTTCCGTTTGCATGCCGGTCTCCCCTTTTCCGAAAGTTTCTCTAAAACAGTGTCCATTATATTGTACCGTTAATAATTTGTCAAATGTCGTTTTTCATCATTTTTGTCGCAGAATGTCATTTTCGTGGAAAAGATGGCGTTCCGGTTTCCACGCATCTGTTATGCGCAGAACATTTGTTGTGCAATTGTTACAAAACCAAGCGTCGAAATTGTGTCAATTAACAAAAACGGCTCCGAGTGCCGTTTTTCATGTGTGAAATCCGTGAAAAATGTGGGGTATGAAATCCGCGAAGTTCACATAGTTCGTGAATTGACAAACAATCTTTTTTCCTGCTACTATTTTGCCATGCAAGGCGAGCAGCTCCGCCCTTCCGGTTTCGGCTTTTGCTGCAGGAAAGCCGTGCCGCGCAGGAGGGACTGCACCGCACACACAGACATTCTTTCAAGCACATTACAAATATGAACATTCAGGAGGTTTCATCATGTTTGATCTTCACGGAAAAGTTGCCGTTGTCACCGGCGCATCTGTCGGTCTCGGAAGAGGTTTTGCATTTGCCATGGCCCGTCAGGGCGCTGACGTCGCGATCCTTGCCAGACGCAAGGAAAAGCTCGACCAGGTCGCGGAAGAAGTTCGCTCCCTCGGTGTCAAATGCCTCCCGGTCAAGTGCGATGTGAATGATCTGGAAGAGGTTAAGGCCGCTCTGGATACCATTCTCACCGAGTTCGGTAAGGTCGACATTCTCATCAACAACGCCGGCGGCGGCACGTCGATGCCGATTCTGGAAATGACGGACGAAGCATACTTCAAGGACATCAACACAGATCTGCTCGGCCTGTTCAAGTGCCTGCGCGAGTTCGGCAAGGTGATGGTCAAGCAGGGTTACGGCCGCATCATCAACATTGCCTCGATTCTCGGCCTCGTCGGTGAAAACGGCGTTCCGGTCGCCGGCTATCAGTCCGCCAAGGGCGGTGTCGTGAACCTGACCCGCTGCGCGGCCACGGAGCTCGCCACCACCGGCGTCACCGTCAACGCGATCTGCCCGGGCTTCTTCCCGTCTGAATCCAACGGCCCGGCAGAGATGGAAGCGATGGACAGCTTCATCCGCGTCAACACCCCGATGGATCGTCCGGGTCTGCCGTCCGAGCTGGACAAGGTCGGCGAGCTGGAAGGCGCAGCCGTATTCCTGGCTTCCGATGAAGCTTCTTACGTCACGGGTGCTATCCTCCCCGTGGACGGCGGCTGGACCTGCCACTAAGCCCAAAACAAGAACCGCAAAGATACATCAGGAGGAACCATTATGCCTTATCCTTATAACTATACAAAGCTTTGGGAGCCGATCCAGATCAACGGCATGAAGCTCCGCAACCGCATTTCACTGTCCCCGATGGGTACATACACGCCCCGCCTCGACGGCACGGACACCGAGGAAGGAATGCGCTACTATGAAGAGCGCGCCAAGGGCGGCGTCGGCCTGATCATGACGGGCGCCATGTTCGTCAACAAGCAGCTGGCGCAGGGCAGTCCCGGCATTGCCGTGTGGGACTACCACTCCATCCCCAGCACGACCGTTCTGACCGAGCGCTGCCACAGATGGGGCGCAAAGGTCTGCCTGCAGCTGTCCGGCGGCTGCGGCCGTAACGGCGCCATCGACACCGGCGCGACCGAGAATATGTTCTCCGCGTCCGACAACCCGAACTTCTTCGACCCGAGCATCATTTGCCACGCGCTGACGATCGAGGAGATCAAGGAGTCGCTCAAGGACTGGGCCATTGACGCAGACATCGCCGTCCGCTCCGGCTTTGACGCCATCGAGGTGCACGCGCACGCCGGCTACATCATCGATCAGTTCATGTCCCCCATCTGGAACCGCCGCACGGATGAATACGGCGGCAGCTTTGAAAACCGTGCCCGCTACGCCTGTGAGATCGTGCAGACGATCCGCAAGGTCGTCGGCCCGAAGTTCCCGATCCTCTTCCGCATCTCCCTGGATCACCGCTTCAACGGCGGCCGCACCCTTGAGGACAGCGTGCCGCTGCTGGGCATCCTGGAAAAGGCCGGCGTGGACGCGTTCGACGTTGACGTCGCGAGCTATGAGCACCTGGATCTCATCTATCCGACTGTTTACTACGGTGACTCCGTGACGTCCTACGTCTGCAAGGAAGCCAGAAAACACGTTTCCGTGCCGATCATCAACGGCGGCAGCCATACGATGGAAACAGCCGTCGATCTGCTCGAGAGCGGCGACGCGGACATCATTCAGTTCGGACGCCAGCTCATCGCCGACCCCGATTTCCCGAACAAGCTCAAAGATAACCGTCGTGATGACATCCGCCCCTGCCTGCTGTGCAACGAGGAATGCATCGGCCGCATCATGGGCCGTCAGTCCCAGCTGTCCTGCACGGTCAACATTCAGGCTTGCATGGAGGGCCACTATCAGATCACGAAGCTGCCCGAGCCGAAAAATGTCGTCGTCATCGGCGCCGGCCCCGGCGGTCTGGAGGCTGCGCGCGTCGCTGCCATGCGCGGCTGCAAGGTCACGCTGTTTGAAAAGAGCGGCAAGATCGGCGGCAACTTCGGCACGATCGCATCCGTCGGCTTCAAGCACCGCATCCGTGACCTGATCTGGTGGTACAACAACCAGCTCAACAAGCTCGGCGTGGATCTGCGCCTGAACACGGAGATCACCGCCGATGACCCGATCCTCGGCAGCGCCGACGCGATCTTCCTCGCGACCGGTTCCGTGCCGCTGGTTCCGCCCATCCCGGGTGCGGATCTGCCCAACGTCATGACCGTGCTCGATTATCACCGCCACGGCACCGACGGCCAGAACATCGTCATCTGCGGCGGCGGCCTGTCCGGCTGCGACGCGGCGATCGAACTTCATGGCGAAGGCAAGAACGTCAGCATCATCGAAATGCAGGACGACATTGCCAAGGACGCGCAGTTCATCAACAGCATTACCATCCACGAGCTCATGAAAGAATACGGCATCGCGCTGCACACTTCTCAGCGTGTTGTAGGCATCGAGCCGGACGGCGTGCGCGTGGTCAATGTCAACGACGGCACCGAGTCCAAGATCGCAGGCGATACGGTCCTCGCTGCCTTCGGCCAGAAGTCCAACACCGAAGTTGCGGACAAGATCTACGCCAAGTATCATACCAAGTGCAATTACATCGGCGACTGCAACCAGGTCGGCAAATCCGGCAAGGCCATCCGTGACGGCTTCTATGCCGCGATGGGTCTGCAGTAACGCAACATTCACCTGATATAGAAAGGAAAATGAGGACGAAACATGGAAAACAAAAAATTCGCCGGCTATAAAGCCGCCCTCGGCGCCTTTTTGGTCATCTTCGTCAATATCGGCGTGTGCACCACTCTGGGCGTGTTCATCGCACAGCTTGCGTCCTTCTCCGGTTGGTCTTTGAGTGCCTGTGTCATCATCGGTACGATCAACACCATCGTCAACCTGCTTTTGTCCCTCGTCGCCATCCCGGTCGCAAAAAAGATTGGCTACCGCTGGACCATGCTGATCTCCATTCTGGCCGTCGCACTGCACGTCAATATGTACTGCTTTGCGACGCCCGGCCAGAATGTCGGCACCCTGATCTGCTTCTACATCGGCGGTGCGCTCGCCTCCGTGGCCATCGCGTTCGGCTCTCACGCCGTTTGCTCCGGCCTGATCGCCGAGTGGTTCCTGGACTCGCACCAGCGTGAAAAGGTCACCGGCACCGTGCTCTCCGGCGCAGGCTTCGGCGCTGCGATCTGGGTGTTCCTCGCCGGCCAGCTCTTCAAATACTTCACCTGGCAGCAGTGCTACCGCATTATCACCGTGATCGCGCTGGTATTTGGCCTGATCGCCGTTCTGTTCCTGATCCGCACGCCCAAAGAAGTCGGGCAGCTGCCCATGCCGGCAAAAGAAGAAAATGACACTGTCACGGATCCGTCCAAGCTCCCCGGCGTCACCCACAAGGCCGCATTGAAGTCCGGTTCCTTCTGGCTGCTTGTCATTGGTATGCTCTGCTCTGTCACCGCCTGCTCCGCGATCATCTCCTACGCCGCCGCCTACTGGCAGGGGCTCGGCATGAGCGCGACCGCCTCCTCCAACTGGACGGCTGTGTATCTGCTCATCTCCTCGCTCTCGCTCCTGATCGCCGGCGCCGTGTTTAAGAAACTCAAGAGCAGCGGCTACACTCTGCTGACGCATATCTGCATGATCGCCTGCTTTGCGCTCATGCTCGTCTGGGGCGCCAACAGCTCCAGCTTCATCATGGTCCTGATCGTTGTCACCGCCGGCGTCTGCTACCCGATCGACGCCGCGTTCCCGAGCATGGTCGCACACGGCATCTTCGGACCCAAGGAGATCGCTCTGATCATCGGCAACCTGATGACCGCCGTCTACGCAGGCCAGCTCATTTCCTCGCTGCTGACCTCCGCCGTGCTCGCAACGCCGGGCGGCTTCAACACCCTGTGGATCGTCTTTGGTGCGGTGTCCATCGTCGGCATGGTTCTGGTCATGCTCTCGATCGCGACTTCCCCGCTCAAGAAGCTGAACAAAGCTGCTTCCGCAGCCAACTGAGACAACAAAGGAGAACGATGATATGAACGGTTATGGAATCATTGCCCCCAATACGTTCGGCAAGATCACTGGTGCCCCGGAGCCCATTTGCGAACCCATGGACGCCATCGCCGAAGCCGTTGCCTGGGCGACCTGCACCTCGGACCCGCATCAGGTACACGCCGGCCTTCCGGCCGGTCTGATTCTCGGCCACGAGGTCGTGGCCCGGCTCGTGAAAGTCGGCTCCATGGTCAAAGACTTCAAGGTCGGCGACATTGTCTGCGTCGGCGCGGTCACGCCGGACTGGACTTGGCCGAACTGCCAGGATAACATCCATCAGGACGCCAACGGCGCGGCGCAGGGCATGAACTGGTGTGTGACCGAAAACGGCACCTTCGCCGAGCGATTCCGCATCCGTCAGGTCGACTGCAACGCGACCTATATCCCCAAGGGACTGACCTATGAGCACGCACTGATGGCCTCTGACATGGTCACGACCGGCTTTCACGGCGTGGAAATGGCGCACGTGACCTGGGGCGACACGGTTGTCGTCATGGGCATCGGCCCGGTGGGTCTGATGTCCGTTGCAGGCAGCGCGCTGCGCGGCGCCGGCAGGATTATCGCCATTGGCCGCCGCCCGATCACGCTCGAGCTCGCCAAAGAATACGGCGCGACGGATGTGCTCAATTACATGGACGGTCCAATTGATGAGCAGGTGCTGGAACTCACCGGCGGCGTTGCGCCCGACTGCTGCATCACCACCGGCGGCACGAATGACACCTTCGCCCGCTGCCTGAAGATGGTCAAGCCGAACGGCATCGTCTCCAACCTGCAGGCACAGACGTTCGACACCGAGATCCCCGGTATGTACACGCTCTACTGGCAGTCTCACAAGCAGGTCAACGGCGGCCTGTGCCCCGGCGGCCGCAAACGTATGCAGCGTCTGCTGTCGATCATGGAAGCCGGTCGCCTCGATCCGACCAAGCTCATCACGCACCGCTTCCACGGCATGGAGCACATCATGGACGCCTACAACATGATGGACGTCAAACCGGATGACATGGTCAAGCCTGTCATCTACAACGACTGATTTTTCAGGCTCTCCGGTCGGGGCAGCCCCGGCCGGAGAGCCGCCAAGCTACGGCTTTCTGAAATAAGGTGAACACATGAAACAATCATTCTGGAAGACAATCAGCGGCCCATTCTCCGTCGCGAGCGTTTACGTCGGCGCGCTGGTCGGCCCCGCCCTTGTCGCCGGTACCTACGCCACGGTCTTTTATCTGTCCAACGGCTGCAACTCGCTGTGGCTCCCGTTTCTGGCGTGCGGCATCGTCGGCCTGATGTGCCTGAGCGCGGCCGAGATCATCCGTCACTATAAAATATACGAATACGGTGCGCTGTCCAAAAAGGTATACGGCGGAAAGCGCATCTTCACGATCCTCTTTGATATCTACGTCTTTCTATCCAACGTCGTCGGCACGTCGATCATCCTGAACATGTCCGGCACGTTCCTCACCGAGCTGACCGGCGTCTCGACCATCGTCGGCATGATCCTGATCGCCATCATCACGGTCATTCTCGTCAAATACCGCGACAAACTCATCCGGTACGCCAACTCCATCATGACCATTGTCCTGCTGGTCGGCTTTGTCGTGATCTCACTTCTGGTCGTCTACCTGTTCGGGCCGCAGGTCAAGGCCCTGCTCTCGTCCTGGTATGTTCCGGAGGGCGTGTCGATCTGGAGCGGCCTGTGGAGCTGCTGCAAGTATGCGTTTGCTTCCAGTGCCTTCGCGCTGACCATGTGCTGCGTGGAACAGCCCATTGAAACGCACAAGCAGAGCTGCCTGCTGGGAATCTTCATTCTCATCCTCGGCGGTTTGCTGCAGGCCATCAGCTGCTTCACCTTCCTGCCGTTCGTCGACGAAGTCATGAACGATCCGCTGCCGCTCGTGTACGTCATGAACAACTACCTGAGCGCGGCCTATCCCTGGATCCGCACCTGCTACTACATCCTCATGCTGCTGGCGATCGTGTCGTCCACCATCCCGGCGACCTACATGATCTCCTCCCGCTACCAGTCGGCGCTCAAGTTCATCCCGGCACTGAAAACGGACAATAGCCGCAACATCGTGGCCGCCATCCTGTTTATGGTCATCTGCACGCTGATCGGCGCGCTCGGTCTGACGAACCTCGCCAACACGGGCCTGACGATCGTGTCCTACATTGGTATGCCGCTGGTGGTCATCCCGCTGTTTTTCATCTGGCCGCAGCGCACACGCAAATTCCGTCAGGCGGAGCGCGAACAGGCTGCCGCAGAGCAGATATCTTAACCTTCACTCCTCCCATGCCGGTCTCTGTATGCCGGGCCGGCACCGATAAAAACCCGCGCCACCCCTTCACCCCCTTCTTTCAACAGGCATACTCGTCCATACAGCAGCCGTATCCGGCATCCTTCCCGGCGTACATTCCTTGAACGCGTCACACCAGCACGGACACAGCTGCAAAAGAGCCGCAGGCATACCCTGCGGCTCTTTCCTTTTTCCCATTCACATTAGCGCGTTATTTCCGGAGCAGACGCACGAGCGCCATGACCGCGCCGTAGAGCACCCCCGCGACCGCCCAAAGGATCCATGTGTCCTGCGGCTGCGCGTCCCACCACGGTCCGAACGTCCAGAGCAGATACGCCGCTGCGGCGACGAGCCAGTAGATGCCGCTGACCGCGCCGACAACGCCGTTCTGCCGCTTGCGCGGCCGGACATAGTCACCTTCTTCGAGCAGGCGGTCCATCGCCGCCCAATACACGCCGCCGGAGACAAACACCGCGCTGCCAACACCCGCCAGTACGAGCAGCAGGCAGACCGCCCCGACATACAGCAGGTCCGGCCCGTCCAGGCAGACGGCGATGAACAGCGGTACTGCCGACAGGATGCACAGCACCGTGCCTGCGACCTTTCCGCGCGTGTGGCGCGGCGCAAACGCCGCCCGGCGCTCGCGTACCATGCCGGTCACGCCGCAGGCCGTCTCAAACGGTTCGCTCTCCAGAAAGGCATATGCTTTCACCTGCGCGGCACACGTGATGAACACCGCCACCGCGGCCGCCACGAGCACCAGCAGCACGCACAGGCCGATGCCCGCCGCCGCATTTTCCGAAATAGCCGCGCCCGGCCGGTCGCTGAGCGCGGCGAGCAAAAGCAGCGCCGCCGGCGAGAGTACACACAGCAGCGTCGCCAGCGCGAGCTTCGGCGCGGCCGCCTGCCGCAGCGCCAGATAGTCCGCCGCCTGCTCCATGGTCACGCAGCGCAGCGGCGCGGCCGACTCGGCCGGGGCCGGTTCCGGCTCGCCGAGCTCTTCTTTTAATAAGTAATCGGTCGTGACGCCGAACAGGCGGCTCATCTGCACGACCTTCTGCATATCGGGCACGGACTGCGCGCCCTCCCATTTCGACACCGACTGGCGCGACACGCCCAGCTGCGCCGCCAGCTCCTCCTGCGACCAGCCGGCGCGCTTGCGCAGGGTCACGATCTTATCTGCCAATAGCATAAGCGGCTTCCTTCCGTATTGTTTTTCCGTTTCCGGCTGAGGACAGGATACCAGATCGGCCGGTTGCGCACCACCAAGGCGACTGTCAAATGTGTCAACCGGCGGTTGCAGAGCCATGATCTCAGCATATCCTGCCGCCGCGCAGCTGTCAAGCCGGGCAGGCAAAACCTTTCAGGCACTGTAAGTGGATTTTGCGCGCCGGGTGTTGTACCATGGCAGCAGAACGCAAAGGAGGTATGTGCAATGGAACCCATTCTCGAAATTGCAGCCCTGAAAAAATATTACGGCAAGGAGCCGAATCTGACCCGCGCGCTCGACGGCATCTCGTTTCAGGTCATGCCGGGCGAGTTTCTCGGCATCATGGGCAGCAGCGGCTCGGGCAAATCGACGCTGCTCAACTGCATCGCGACCGTCATCGCGCCGACCGCCGGCGCCGTCGCACTGCACGGCAAGTGCGTCACGACGCTGCACGGAAAAGCGCTGGCCGACTACCGCGGCAAGGAGATCGGCTACCTGTTTCAGAACTTTGAGCTCATTGATAACCTCACCGGCCGCGAGAACATTCTCCTGCCGCTGGCGCTGCACGGCGTGTCCGAGGCCGAGAGCCGCGAGCGGCTGACAAAGCTTGCAGACTATCTGGAAGTGGCGGATGTGCTCGACAAGTTCCCGGCGCAGATGTCCGGCGGACAGAAGCAGCGCATCGCAGCGGCGCGCGCACTCATTCTCGACCCCGAGATCGTGCTGGCGGATGAACCGACCGGCGCGCTCGACTCGAAAAATGCGCGCTCGCTCATGGAAAAGCTCTCCGGCCTGAACGCGGACGCCGGCACGACCATCCTCATGGTGACGCACGACTGCAACGCGGCGAGCTACTGCAAGCGCATCCTCTTCATTCAGGACGGCGTGCTCTTCCACGAACTGCGGCGCGACGTGCCGGACGAGACGCAGCAGGCATTTTACGGGCGCATCCTGGCCGTCATGGCGCAGCTGGGAGGGGGCAGTGCGAATGTTCTCTGAACTTGTTGCACGCAACAGTCGCCGCAGCCGCCGGGAAAACGGGCTGTTTTTCACGTCGCTGCTCATCTCGATCGTCGCGTTTTACATCATCCTCTCCCTGTCGCATCAGGACGTGATGGTGTTCCTCCAGCGCATGGAGAGCGACGCCGTAAACCGGCTGCTGTCGCTCGTCCCGGTGCTGTATGGGCTGACGCTGTTCATTTTGTTCTTTCTCGTGTACTATGCCAACCGCTTTCAGCTCGCGCGGCGGCGGCACGAATTCGGCGTGTACCTCATGCTGGGCATGCAGCGGCGCAAGCTCTTCGGCATGCTGCTGGCGGAGGATCTGCACTCGAGTCTCATCGCGCTGGCCATCGGCCTGCCGGCGGCGCTGCTCATTTCTGAGGTCATCAGCCTCGTCACGGCACGGCTCGTCGGGCTCGGCATCGTGGGGCACCGGTTCACGCTGTCCCTGTCCGCCATTGTCTGGACGGCCGTGGGCTTTCTTCTGATCAAACTGCTGGCCTCACTCATCCTCAGCGGGAAGATCGTGCGCGAAGAGATCGGCGCGCTGCTGACGGAAACGCCCGAGGGCACGAAAAAGCAGCGCCCCGCAGCCGTCTACGCCATCGCGCTCGTGCTGGGCATCGCGCTGCTCGCCGCCGCCTACACGCTTGCCATCCGGGGGCTCGCATGGAGCGCTCTGCGCTATATGGCGCTCACGATCGTGCTTGGCGTAGCGGGCACGCTGCTGCTGTTTTACGGGCTGCGCGTCATCATCGACCGGCTGGCCCGGCGCGGAGACCGCGCGGGCAAACTGCGCGTCTTTAACTTCCGGCAAGTGGAGGAGACGGTCATCCATCGCTCCGGCACACTCGCGATCTGTTCGCTGCTGATTTTGGCTGCGCTGTGCTGCTTCGGCGCGGGCGTGGCAACCGCGCGCTCGTCCCGCGCCGAGACGCACACGCTCGACTACACCTTCCCCACTGACAGCGAGGACAGCGGTGCCGTGCGCGACACGCTGGCCGCGCACGGGCTCGACAGTGCTTTTTCCGACATCTTTGAGATGCGCATTGGCCGCGTCCGCACGACGGAGGACCATGACCACGCCGTCCGGTATGAAGCGCTGGAGCGTGCCGCGGATACGCTCCCGGACGCCGACGAGCGGCAGCAGCTGCAATACCTGCTCGATACCGTGGGCTACCCGCACCTGATTGCACTCAGCAGCTACAACCATTTGCTGGCCGCAGCCGGTCTGCCGGAGCTGTCGCTCGCAGATGACGAGGCCGCCGTCTACTGCGACAGCGAGGTCTCCACGGCCAGCCACACGTCGCTGCTCAACCGCCTGATCGCAGAGGGCTCGGCCATCACGATCGACGGTGCACCGTTCACACTCCGGGGGCAGGTGCAGTCGGTGAGCGTCGTCACCGACCGGTCGATCACGATGTCGTTCGCGCTCATCGTGCCGGATGCGGTGTTTGAACACTACACGCAGGGCGACTATGACGTCTACCTCAACGGTGTGCTCGCCCCGTCCATGACGGAGGGCAAGAGCCTCATGAACGCCATCGCGGACATGAACGCGCTGCTCGACCCGCTCGGCTTGAAATACGAAAGTTACCTGCAGAACCTCGGCCGTGAGCTGTTTTACATCGTCGCGGCAAGCTACCTGACCATTTACCTCGCCATCATCTTCCTCGTCGTGGCCAACACCATCATCGGCGTGCAGTTTCTCATGGGCCAACAGCGGGCCGAGCGCCGCTACCGGACGCTCGTGCGCCTCGGCGCGGAGCATGACACGCTCTGCCGCGCAGCAAAGACGCAGATCAACTGGTACTTTGGGCTGCCGGTCGGCGTGGCGGCGGTCAGCAGCCTGTTTGGCGTGCGCGCGCTCTTTTCCGGCATCCTCTCTGCCAGCGCACAGAGCAGCATGACGGAAATGATGATCGCCGCCGGTGCTATGATTTTGCTGCTGTGTGTGGTAGAATGGCTGTATATGGGGGCCGTCAAGCGGTCCAGCAGCCGGTATCTGCTGGGGCTGATGGCGCCGGAACGCGAAGAATAACACATGCAGAAAGGGGGCGGCGCGATGAAGCACATCGCCGTCGTGGAGGACGAGGCGCTCATGCGCGAGGAGTTGGCGGACATGCTGCGCCGGGCGGGCTACACCGTCACGGAGGTCACGGACTTTGCGGACGTGACCGGGCAGTTGCTCGCACTCGCCCCCGATCTGGTGCTGCTGGACCTGAATCTGCCGGAGGTGAGCGGATTTCAGATCTGCCGCGATATCAAGCAGCGCAGCGCCCTGCCGGTGCTGGTGCTGACATCGCGCGACCAGCTGCGCGACGAGGTGCACGCGCTCGAACTCGGGGCAGACGAATATCTCACCAAGCCCTATCGAAAGGAGCGGCTGCTGGCGCGCATCGGCAATGTGCTCAAGCGCTACGAGGGGCGGCCGAATCTGCTCGAGGGGGCGGACTTCCTGCTCGACCGGCAGACCTACACGCTCTTCATCCACAATCAGTCCGTCGTCCTGCCGCCGAATCAGGGCAAGCTGCTCGAGACGCTGCTGGCGCACGGCGGGCAGACCGTCGCAAAAAACGACCTGAGCCGTGCGCTCTGGGGCACGACGGAATTCATCGATGAAAACGCGCTGCAGGTCAACCTCACACGGCTGAAAAAGACGATGGCGTCCCTCGGCATGCGCCAGCAGCTCGTGTCCGTGCGCGGCGTCGGCTACCGCTTGGAGGTGCCGCATGAAGCGTAACGGAAGCCACCTGCGGCAGTACCTGCCGTGGCTGGGGCTGCTGCTGGGGGTAGACGCGCTCGCCGCACTGCTGCTCTGGCTGGCGGACGCACGGGCCTTCGCCGCCATGACGGCCGTGATCGTGCTGGCGACGGTGTTTCTGTTCGCCGGCGTGTGCGCGGTGCTCTGCGCGCGCTCGAAACGGCGGGAGCAGGCCTTCACGGCCTTTCTGACCACGCCGGACGCGGCGCACGAACAGGCGCTGTGCCGCCTGCTCTCCCCTGCTGAATCACGGAGCGCGCACCTGCTCGGCGAGACGCTGCGCGCGCAGCAGCAGACCATCGCGCAATTACAGGCACAGATGGACGACTACGAAAACTACGTGGAGCTCTGGGCGCACGAGGTGAAAACGCCGCTGGCACTGCTGACGCTCGTGCTCGACAACCGGCGCGACACGCTGCCGGAGGCCGTCGGCTTCAAGCTCGACTACGTGCGCAACCGGATGCAGGCGTTCATCGACCAGATGCTCTACTACGCACGTCTGCGCGGCGCGCGGCGCGACTACCGCTTCGAGCGGCTGGCGCTGCGCAGCTGCATCGACGAGGTGCTCGACGATTACCGCCCGCTACTGGAGGAAAAACACTTCCGGGTCGAGCTCCGGCTTGCGGACGAGACAGTGTTTTCCGACCGGCGCGGGCTGTGCTTCCTGCTCGGGCAGGTCGTGAGCAACAGCGTGAAGTATGCGCTCGATGCGCCGGTGCTGACCTTTTCCCTGGAAAACGGCGGCACGGCGACCGTCCTGTCCATCCGCGACAACGGCCCGGGCGTGCGCGCGTGCGACCTGCCGTATGTGTTTGAAAAAGGCTTCACCGGAGACTCCGGCCACGAGAAGAACAAGGCCACCGGCATGGGGCTCTACCTCGCGCGCGAGGTCGCGAAGGATCTGGGGCTCACGCTCACCGCCGCGTCCGACTGGGGCGCGGGGTTTGCGGTGCGGGTCTCGTTCCCGGTCGTGGAAGAATAAATGTTTGAAAGACGGCGCCGCTGTTCGCGGCGCCGTCTTTTTCGCGTGCAAAATGATTCCCGCTGCGTAAAATGCCCCGGCAGCCGAGGCTGCCGGGGCAAGGGGGATGCGACATCTAACGGGTGGTACGTCAGACGATGTTATACTTCTTAAGCAGATCCACCACGACGTTGTTGACCAGCGGTTCCTTGACGAGGTCGAGCAGCGGCAGCACCGACGGGAGCAGGAACTCCAGCGGCTTCTTGCCGTCGAGCAGCTTGCTGGTGGCATAGAGCAGGTCGCGGATATCATACACGCTGCCCCAGACCTCGGGCACGCCGCGGTCAACGTTGCAGAGCGTGTAGACCGCTTCCATCGCGGTGCGGATGGAGTACTCGGTGGTGAACACAGTGTCGCGCGGGGTATCGGCGAACTGGCCGACGAACGCAAGGTTGACGGAACCGTCGGGCACGACCTTCGGGCGGTCGCCTTCGGCTCTGGGCTCAAAGAACGTGGTGACGTAAGGCATCATGCACGGCGTGGTGTTGCATTCGTTCGTGGCCAGATCCATGATCTGATCCTCGGGGATGCCGATGTGGTACAGCCACTCTGCCGCCAGCTCGATGCCGGTGCAGTCGCACATGTTCTTCTTGATGAAGTCGCCCTTGTCGTCCCAGCAGTTGAGGCCGTAGACCCAGATCAGGCAGTGATCCTTCGGCTGCTCCTGGAACTGGCCCTGACGGTTGATGGTCCAGCTGATGAGCCAGCTCGAATCGCGGCAGGTGACGATGCCGCCGGTGACGACCTTGCCGGAGAGCGGGTCGCGCTTGCAGATCTTCTGGATCGCATCGAGGATCTGCTTGTTGGCCGTGTCAACGGTCCAGGACTCCCAGCTGGTCTCCTTGATGTCCTTGAAGAACTTCTCGGGATGGCCGAACGCCGGATCCTGCGCGGCGAGCTTCTTCCACATCTCGACGGACGGGCCTTCGCCGTTCTTGACCGTCACAACCGGCGCGTGGGTGTTATCGCCGTAAGCGGACGCGTCGCCCTGGCAGCCGTTGGTGCAGATGACGAGATCGTTCTCGGTCAGCTCGATGACCTTTTCCACGCCGCTCTGGGTGTACTCGATCTTCTTGGCGACCTTCTTGTCCTCGGTGCAGTCGCAGACGATGTTCGTGACCGTGGTGTCGAAGAGCACCTTTCCGCCGTGGTCGGTGATGTATTTGCACATCGGGAGGATCATGGACTCATACTGGTTGTAGCGGGTGAAACGCAGCGCGCTCAGATCCGGCAGACCGTCGATGTGGTGGATGTAACGCTGCAGGTAGAGCTTCATCTCGAGGGCGCTGTGCCACTTCTCGAACGCGAACATGGTCTGCCAGTAGGTCCAGAAGTTCGTAGCGTAGAACTCATCGTCAAACACGTCGTCGATCTTCTTGTCCTCGAGGGACTTGTTGGTCGCCATGAACAGCTTCAGCAGCTGGGTGGCGGCGCCGGGCGTCAGACCGTACTTGCGGTCGGTGTGGGCGTCCTGGCCCTGCTTCTCGGTGACGCGGCACAGGGAGAAGTTCGGGTCTTCCTTGTTGAGGTAGTAGTACTCGGAGAAGATCGTCTCGCCCGGATTCACGATCGACGGGATGGACTTGAACAGATCCCACATGCACTCGAAGTGGTTATCCATCTCGCGGCCGCCGCGCATGATGAAGCCCTTGGTTGCGTCGTAGATGCCGTCGCAGGAGCCGCCGGCCACCGGCAGGTGCTCAAAGAGCGTGATGTGCTCGCCGGGCATCTGCGCATCGCGGATCAGGAAGCAAGCCGCTGCCAGACCGGCCAGGCCGGTGCCGACGACATAAGCCGACTTATTCTCGATGCCTTCAGGTTTTTTCGGCGTTGCAAACGCCTCATAGTTACCGCTGCTGTAATACATTCTGTGTACCTCCCATTCATGATGTGTTTTCCGTATTTTTGTGCAGTCCGCTGCACGAGTTTCTTCTGTTATGGTCACTAACACTTGCCTCCAAAAAAAGAAGCAGCTTCGTTTGACAATTATCAATATAGCGCATTTCGCTGTCTTTACTGCACCATTTGTTACGCAATTGGCGATAATTAAACATAACCACTTGGTTTCGTTGAATGTCACTAAATTGACGATTCAGTATTGTGCGAATTGACTGTTTTTTGCCGTTCGTCCAGTTGAAATGTGTGAAATAGCACAAAAAGAAGCTGCCAAAAAGCAAGAATTTGCTTTTTGGCAGCCTGAAATTGGTCGTTTATCAAACTGCGAGTCAAGCTATAAATTGGCCATCCCCTCGAGAGCGGCGCGATCTAGCACATAAATCTTGCCGCGGCCGGTTTGCAGAAGACCCATCTGACGCATGCCCTCCAGCTCCCTGCTGATGACCTCGCGCGTGGTGCCGAGATGGTGGGAGATCTCTTCGTGGGTAATGCGCGCGAAGCCGTCCTCGGGGTGCGCGTCGGCCTTTTCGAGCACGACGCGGGCGATACAGCTGCGCAGCGGATGGAAAAAATAATACTCAATGTTATTGAGCACAGTCTGGACATTGCGCGCCTGCGTACGCTGCAGAAACTGCTGCACAGCCGATGACTCGGCGCACAGCGGGCGCAGCGCAACAATGTTGATATAGGCAAACACGGCGTCACTGCTCGCCTGCAGGATGGGGACCGTGTCGCCCGGCACCGCGCTGTCGAGCGTATTGAGCACGCAGCAGCCGCCGCTGACGATCGACATGAGCGTGATCTCCCGGCCGGTATCCGTCGCAATGAACAAACGCAGCCCGCCCGAGAGCACGAGGAACAAGCCGTTTTTCTCCGGCATGGAAAAAATCACATTGTCCCCCGCGCGATACGATCGGACGATCGTATTCAGGCGCAGCATCTGCTGCTGGGAGCCCGTCAGTGCATCCCAAAACGGCAGACACACCGTAAAGTCATAGGAACGCTTGTTTTTATTCTTATCCGTGCCGCTCACCTCCGTGTGACCGTGTGATTTCATATATGTTAGTAGATCTAACACATAGCCGCAAAAAAAAAGAAATCTCTCTTCTCACATATTATCAAACTGGTACGCCCATACCGTATCATTTGTTACACACAAGGTGCCTTTTCAGTTTTTATTGTACAGTGCAAAAGTATTCGGTTCATTTTTGATATAGTTCACGAGCAGCTCGCCGGTAAACTGGACCACATCGACCGGTGAGACACCGAACGACACATTTTCATAGATCGTCGTGCCGGTATAAGCGTTGAGCAGGCACTGATACACCGCATAAATATTCACATCCGGGCGGATGGAGCCGTCGGCTACGCCCTCACGCAGCGCCTTAAGCGCCGGAACGGGGATCTCCTTGTCATAATACTTCCAGAACACATTATTGACGTCACTGCCTGTGTTCTTCTCGGAGTACGCAGAAAACATCTCACGCGTGTAGTCATACCATTCCGGCTGTGCATCGTAAATGCTGAAATAGATATGCATGCAGACAACAAACTTCTCGTACCCGGTCTTGCACGTGGCGGCCTCGCGTGCGTACTGCTCCATGAAATCGGCAAAAAACGTGGCCAGCGCATCGCGCCAGGCTGCAAATACGAGCGCGTCCTTATTGCGGAAATAACGGTACAGCGACGTCGACGTCAGGCCGGCCGCCTCAGCAATGCGGCTGATGGGAGTCGCTGAGATGCCGTCGGCAATGAAGAGCATCTGTGCCGTATGGATCACCCGGCGGATGTTGTATTCGCGTTCCTCACTGCGTTTCATGAGCTGCCCCTCCCTACGCAAAGTTGCTTACAGTATGCCATGTTTCCGTGCCGTTTGCAACCGGAAATGTGCTTCGTGTGGAAACATTTGTGCCTTGCGCGGTGCCGCGATGCGTGGTATGCTCACGGCAGACAGAGAGATTCCTCCCCCGCCGGAGCGGATGTTTTGGCCTCGACGTAAGTCGGGGTCTTTTTTATGGCCGGTAAAACCGGCCATAAAAAAGACCGGATCTCATTCGAGGCGGGCCTTCCCCCCTCGAGCTCCCCCGCGGCTCTGTCTCTTTACCCTCGGCCGCAGCTTTTGAACCACCATAGCCAAGCCATTCTCATACGGTGCAACCGGACATAAAAAAAGACCGGATCTCATTCGAGGCGGGCCTTCCCCCCCTCGAGCTCCCCAGCGGCTCTGTCTCTTTACCCTCGGCCGCAGCCATAGTATAAACAGCAAAAGAGCACCCTGCCGAAGCAGAGTGCTCTTGCTTTTCTGGTTATTCTGTATCCTTTGTTTTGCAGTAAGAGCCTTACAGCCGGAACAAATCAGGCATTCTCGGCTTTCTTGGCCTTGGCCTGCGCTGCGAGTGCCTTGCTGCCCTCGACAACGAGGTCAATGGCAAGGATGACCAGCAGGATAGCCAGGATCGCGCGGATGTAGCACCATGCAAGGCCGGTGCCGCCGGCGATGATGGCAGTGATCTGGGACTTGATGGTGAAGACCAGAGACGTCAGCGTCACGAGAATCATGAAAATCATCGGGAAGTAGAACATCTTGTTGTTTCTGCCCATCTTGCCGAGCCATGCGGCGACGGCCAGCAGGCCGAGGCCGGCCAGGAGCTGGTTGGCAGCGCCGAACAGGGGCCAGATCTTCGCATAACCGGTCATGCCGAGGGCAATGCCGAGCACGACGGTGATCGCGGTGGAGACATACGGATTGCAGAGAACCTTGCGCGCGCCGGTAACGGTCGCATCGCCGGCCTTCTCACCGGGCTTGAGCCAGAATTCCTGGAACATGTAGCGAGCCAGACGGGTCGCGGTGTCCAGAGAGGTCAGGCAGAACACGGACACGGCCAGGACCATCAGCGTGTAGGTGACGGACACGGCGCCGGAGCCGAAGATCTTGCCGAGCATCTGGGACAGGCCGGTCGCGAACACGACGGTCGGGGTGACAGTCGTGCCGGCTTTGTAATCCTGCCAGATGTACGCAACCGCGCACAGGGAGACGAGCGCGAGCACGCACTCAATGAGCATGCCGCCGTAGGCGATGGGCTGCGCGTCCTTCTCATTGTTGAGCTGCTTGGCCGTCGTGCCGGAACCAACGAGGGAGTGGAAGCCGGAGATGGCGCCGCAGGCAATGGTAACGAACAGAGCCGGGAACATATAGCCAAGGGAGCTGCCCGTCGGGGCGATGGTGTCTTTGAAGCCGGTGAACGCAGGCATATCCAGCGTCGGGTGGCAGCCAATGACACCGATGATCGCGAGGATCATCATCGCATACAGCAGGAACGAGCTGAGGTAGTCACGCGGCTGGAGCAGGATCCACACAGGCGTGACGGAAGCGACCAGAATGTAGATGCCGCAGATGATCATCCAGGTCTGGTAGCTCAGGTAGATCGGATGCCACTTGATGCCGAGCCACATGATCAGAGCGATGCAGACAACGCCGATGACCGTGGACACGCCGATCGGCGCATTTCTGCGGTACACGAAGAAGCCGAAGAAGATGGCCAGAACGATGAACAGCAGCGAGATGATCGCCGTCGTGGCGTTGGCCGCGGAAGCAGCCACATCCACGACCCCATCCACATAGGTGGCCTTGAACGTATTGGCAACGATGGACGCGAACGCGGCCACGACCAGGATCAGGGTCAGGTAAGAGAAGATGAGGAACAGGCGCTTGGCCTTCTTGCTGATGCTGGTCTCGACAACGGTGCCGATGGACTGGCCGTTATTGCGGACAGAGGCAAACAGCGCGCCGTAGTCATGCACACCACCGAAGAAGATGCCGCCGATGAGCACCCACAGCAGCACCGGAACCCAGCCGAAAACAGCGGCCTGGATCGGGCCGTTGATCGGGCCGGCGCCCGCGATGGAGGAGAAGTGGTGGCCCATAAGGACAGGGGCCTTTGCGGGGCAGTAGTCCATGCCGTCTTCCAGCTCGTGAGCCGGGGTCGGGCGGGACGGGTCGATGCCCCACTGTTTGGACAGCCATCCGCCATAGAAAACGTAGCCCAGGGCGAGAATGACAATGCCAATAATTAGAATTACAGCAGCATTCATTGAATTAACTCCCTTCTTTCATATTCTTAAACAGTGTTGTCTTCAACAACTGTGCTGTACTGCGTCCGCTGCCATTGGCAGCCGTTTTGCCGGTGCTGAGCTCCACGACGCCGGTGTGGTAATCCATCCAGCCGTGAAACGCAAGCTTGAAGCTCTTATAAATACGCGTGCGGCGCAGGGCGCGCAGCGCATCCGGCTCACAGGTGTCGCACAAAAAGATCGCCGTGATATAAGAGCACATATGATTCGGGCCCGGCTCGATCCGCTGCATGCCGTCGGCACGCGCCTGCTCGCGGCACTGCTCGAAAATTTCTTTCGTGAGCACGGGGACCGAGAAAATGTAGACATATTCGTTATTATCCGCTTCCCAGAGCTTGGCGGCCTTGACCAGCACATACTTCTCGGAGTGGATGTGCAGCCCGGCCTCTGCGACGAGATAACCCTTCGGTTCCTCGTGGCGCACAACATCAAAATATCCCGAATAACTGTGACACAGTTTGTCGAGCGCTTCCTCGCGGGTCATACGCCGTCCTCCCTGTTCGATGCAAAATTTTCATAGTATGTTTTCATGAAGTTCATGAACAAACTAAGAACAAAGTGTAAACGTATTGCTAAGGTTATGATAGCGCGCACACCAGAATCTTTCAAGTGAAAAGAATGACAAATATCCGCTTTCTTTTTTGTCGACTTTTCATAAGCATTGCACAAAAGCACCGAAAGGTCAGTTGTTATGTAAACTGATTTCGTTTAAATCATACAAGTCTGGTGGGAAACGCAATCTCATGATTTTTCAGCAAAAACATTTGTGGGTCACGAAATTGACGAACTTCTCTTCTGTTTTGCTCATCATTATGTAAACCATGCACAAAGCGTGAATTTTTGTCGTGTTGAGAGGCAAGAATTTAGTCGAAAAATGATTGACAGACGGAATGATTCCTGATAAAATGAGGCGTCTCAATTGGAATGATGTACAGAGTCTTTCCGAAGCAAGATGCGACCGCCGCCGTGCCTCGCACGCCGGCCAAGGCCATACGGACAGCCGGGTCGAATGCCGCAAACCGCACCGTGTGCGGTGGCAACTTCTGTTGCCTTATTGATTGAGTTAAAAGCTCAAGTTTTATAAGTTGGTCACTTAAAACCAGGCTGCTTTCAGCATCCAAACTTGTGAAATGGTCAATAAGAGTAGTAAAAGTAATCTTTGCTATATAGACTCTCAAGACACGACATTCTGTTGGGAACGGTGCGCATGGGCCGCGGACGGCTGCTGCGCGCCCAATGGCATATGTTCGCTCACAAGCGCCGCTGCTGATGCAGCGGCGTTTTTTCGTGCACGAAGGGGGAAACACAGCCATGAAAAAAGTCATTGAGCTCCGGAACGTCACCAAGCAATTTGATGGCGAGACCGTTCTCGACAGCATCAATCTCGACATTTACGACAATGAATTTCTGACGCTGCTCGGCCCGTCCGGCTGCGGCAAGACCACGACCCTGCGCATGATCGGCGGCTTTGAAACGCCGGATCAGGGCGACATTCTCTTCCTTGGCGAGCGCATCAACGACATCCCGCCGCACAAGCGCAACATCAACACCGTCTTTCAGCGCTACGCTCTCTTCCCCCACCTGAACGTGTTTGAAAACGTGGCGTTCCCGCTGCGCGAGCAGAAGCTGCCGCGCGACGAGATCGAGCAGAAGGTCAACGAAATGCTCGCGCTCGTCAAGCTCACGGGCTTTGAGCGCCGCAACGTCACGCGCCTGTCCGGCGGACAGCAGCAGCGCGTCGCCATCGCGCGCGCACTCGTGAGCCGTCCGCGCGTGCTGCTGCTCGACGAGCCGCTCGCCGCGCTCGACCTGAAGCTGCGCAAGGACATGCAGCAGGAGCTCAAGAACATCCAGAAGGCCACCGGCATCACGTTCGTGTTCGTCACGCACGATCAGGAGGAGGCGCTGAGCATGTCCGACACGATCGTCGTCATGTCCGAGGGCCGGATCCAGCAGATCGGCACGCCGATCGATATCTATAATGAGCCGGAAAACGCCTTCGTTGCCGACTTCATCGGTGAGAGCAACATCGTCGACGGCATTATGCGGCAGGACTTCAGCGTGACGTTCTCTGGCCACACGTTCACGTGCGTGGACAAGGGCTTTGCCAAAAACGAGAATGTGGACGTCGTCATCCGTCCGGAGGACGTGGACATCGTGCCCATCGAGAAGGGCATGCTGCGCGGCACGGTCACGTCCATCACGTTCATGGGCGTGCACTATGAGATCATCATCGATATCAACGGCTTCAAGTGGATGATCCAGACGACGGACTACGTCGACGAAGGCGCGGAGGTCGGCCTGTACATCGAGCCAGACGCCATCCATATCATGAAAAAGTCTGAGTATTCGGGCATGTACGGCGACTACTCCTCGTTCAGCAACGAGCTGGACGAGCTCTCGGACGCGGAAAGTGAGCCGGACGAATGAGCAGCCGCATCCGTACCGAAAACCGCCGCGCCTCGCTGGCGCAGCGTCTGGCGCTCGCACCGTATTCCGTGTGGGCGGTCATTTTCGTGGCCGTGCCGCTCGTGTTCGTTGCCTACTATGCGTTCACGGACGAGAGCTTCCGGTTCACGACCGAAAACCTGACAAAATTTTTCACCGCCGTGAGCACGATCACCGACGACAGCGGCGCCACGCGCGAGGTGCACACGTACCTGCTCATCTTCTGGCGCTCGGTGAAGCTGGCCGTCATCTCCACGGCGATCTGTCTGCTCATGGGCTACCCCATCGCGTATATCATCGCCCGTGCAGCCCCGCGCACGCAGAAGACGATCATCACGCTCATCATGATCCCGATGTGGATGAACTTCCTCATCCGCACCTATGCGTGGATGACCATCCTGCAGGACACTGGCCTGCTCAACATGCTCTTTTCCGCGCTGCATCTCGGTCAGGCGCACATCATCGGCACCGAGGGCGCCGTCGTCGTCGGCATGGTGTACGACTACTTCCCGTATATGATCCTGCCAATCTACTCGGTCATGGCCAAGATGGACACGCGTCTGATCGAGGCCGCGCGCGACCTCGGCTGCAACAGCCTCGGCGTGCTGCGGCGGGTCATCTTCCCGCTGAGCCTGCCGGGTGTCGTGTCCGGCATCACGATGGTGCTCATCCCGTCGATCAGCACCTTTTATATCTCGCAGAAGCTCGGCAACGGCAAGTTCTTCCTCATCGGTGACGCGATCGAGGGGCAGTACGTAGCCAACAACCTGCACTTTGCCGCCGCCATCGCCTTCATCCTCATGCTGATCCTGCTGGCCGCCATGGCCCTGATGAAGCGCGGCACGAACAAGCGCGTCTACGGAGGTGTGTGACATGAAACGAGCTGCAAAAATCTACACCGCCCTCATCTTCGTGTTCCTGTTCGCGCCGATCGTGATCCTGCTGGTGTTCTCGTTCAACGAGGCAAAGAGCCTGTCGGTGTTCTCCGGCTTCTCATTGAAATGGTATCAGGAGCTGTTTCGCGACGGGGAGACGCTCAACGCACTCAAAAACACGCTCATCCTCGCCGTGATCGCCTCGGTCGTCTCGACCGCGATGGGCACGGCCGCCGCCGTTGGCATGAACAAGCTGCGCAGCAAATATCTGCGCGCCGCGCTCGACACGGCGACCGACATCCCCATGATGAATCCGGATATCATCACCGGCATTTCGCTGATGCTCATGTTCGTGTTCTTCGGCCGGCTGCTCGGCGCGTCCACAAGTCTCGGATTCTGGTCGATGCTCGCGGCGCACATCACGTTCTGCCTGCCGTATGTCATCATGCAGGTACTGCCGAAGCTGCAGCAGATGGACCGTGCACTGCCCGAGGCCGCGATGGATCTCGGCTGCACGCCGGTGCGTGCATTCTTCCGCGTGGAGGTGCCGGAGATCCTGCCCGGCATCATCACCGGCATGATCATGGCCTTCACGCTCTCACTCGACGACTTCGTCATCAGCTACTTCACGCAGGGCAGCGGCTTCCAGACGCTCCCGATCCGCATCTACAACATGACGAAAAAGACCGTCACGCCGAAGATGTACGCGCTGGCAACGATCATTTTCTTTGTCATCCTGGCGCTGCTGCTGCTGACCAACCTCGTCGATGAAGACGACACGCAGCGCATCCGCGACGCCCGCCGCGCCAAGCGCGCGGGTAAGCCTGCCCGCGCCGCCCGCAGCGGCAAGAGCCGCCGTCCCGTGCGCGCCGCCGTGGGCATCCTCACTGCTGCCGCACTGCTCATTGCCGGCATCAGCATCTACAGCAGCCGGCAGGAGACGCGCGTGCTCAATGTCTACAACTGGGGTGAGTATATCTCCGACGGTTCGGACGATTCGCTTGACACCATCGCTGCGTTCGAGGACTGGTACAAGGCGACCTACGGTGTGCCCGTCAAGGTCAACTACGACACCTACGCCAGCAACGAGGACATGTACGCCAAGCTCAAGAGCGGCGCCGTGAACTACGACGTGGTCATCCCGTCGGACTACATGATCGCGCGCATGGAAGCTGAGGATATGCTCCTGCCGCTCAATTACGACAACATCCCGAACTATCAGTATATTTCCGAGGATTTCCGCGGCCTGTACTACGACCCGGACGACACCTACACTGTGCCGTACACCTACGGCATCGTGGGCGTGATCTATAACGCCAACGTTGTCGACGAGGCCGCCACCGGCAGCTGGGATCTCATGTGGAACCCGAAGTACGCCGGCAACATCCTGCAGTTCAACAACGCGCGCGACGCGCTCGGCACGGCCATGTACCGCGCCAGCATCGACGTCAACACCACCGACCGCAATGACTGGCAGCAGGCGCTGCAGGCGCTCATCGACCAGCGCCCGATCGTCAAGAGCTACGTCATGGACGAGATCTATAACATGATGGAGTCCGGTGAGGCCGCCGTGGCCGCCTACTACGCGGGCGATTACTTCACGATGTGCGATGCACAGGCCGACAGCGTGGATCTGCAGTTCTACTACCCCGAGAACACGAACTATTTCATCGACGCCATGTGCATCCCGACAGGCTGCCGGGATCAGGAGCTGGCCGAGTGCTTCATCAACTTCATGCTCAGCCGCGAGGCCGCCGTGGCCAACGCCGAGTATATCTACTACGCCTCGCCGAACCAGCTCGTATACGACGATCCGGAATATATTGATGACATGGGCGAGGACACGATGGCCATCCTCTACCCCGACATCGGCTCGTTCCGCGACGCGTACAACCGCAGCGCCTACCGCAACCTCGACCAAGACACGCTGACCTATGTTAACAGTCTCTGGGAGACGCTCAAGATCAATTAAACACCGCGTTCAACCCCGCTCCGGTACCCGGAGCGGGGTTCGGACTATCAAAAGGGTCTTCCTTTTTGCCGGGAGAACACGCTTTTGCAGCTGCGCGCGCAAATGCAATGAGGTTTTCTGCAAACTGATAGGAAATTATACAAATTTGGCCTTGATTCCCGGCTGTGCTTCACTTATGATATGTCTTTGTATTTTTACGCATTTCGAACAAAAGGTGAGGAAATTATGCAGGCAATGACCAAACAGCGGCATATGGACATGCTCAACGGGCCGCTCTGGAATAAACTCCCGCGTTATGCCCTGCCCGTCGCCGCGACCGGCATTCTCGGCCAGCTGTTCAACGCGGCCGACATCGCCGTCGTCGGCAACTTCACGGGCGACATGCGCACGGCCGCCGTGGCCGCTGTCGGCGCCAACAGCCCGGTCATCGGCCTGATTCTGAATCTGTTCATCGGCATCGCGCTCGGCGCGAACGTCGTCATCGCCAACGCCATCGGCCGCGGCGACCGTGAGACCGTGCACCGTGCCGTGCACACCTCCATCGTCACAGCGCTCATCGGCGGCGTGCTCGTGGCGGTCTTCGGCCAGCTCATCGCGGCCGGGCTCATGGGCCTGCTCAATGTGCCGGAGGATGTGTATCCGCTCGCGCTTGCGTACCTGCGCATCTACCTGCTGGGCATGCCGGTCATTTTGCTGTATAACTTCGAGGCCGCCATTTTCCGCAGCGTCGGCGACACGAAGGTGCCGCTCATCGCGCTGACGATCTCCGGCGTTCTGAACGTGATCCTGAACCTGTTTTTCGTCATCGTGCTCAAGATGAACGTCAACGGCGTCGCCATCGCAACGGTTCTCTCGAACGCAGTCAGCTCTGTGCTGCTGCTGCGCCGCCTGCTGCACGGCGACCTTGTGCGCGTGGAACTGCGGGAGCTTCGCATCGACCGCAACGCATTCAACAAGATCATGCGCATCGGCCTGCCAGCCGGCATTCAGACCGCCATTTTCTCGCTGTCGAACATCATCATCCAGTCGGCCATCAACAGCCTCGGAACGGTCGTCATGGCCGCCTCGAGCGCAGCATTCAACATCGAGATCATCGCCTACGACGTGCTCAACTCCTTCAGTCAGGCGTGCACGACCTTCGTCGGCCAGAACTACGGTGCCGGCAAGATCGACCGCTGCAAGAAGACGATGTTTCTGTGCCTCATCGAGGACTTCATTGCCTCTGCGGTCGCCATCGCGCTCGTACTGCTGACGGGCAAGTATATTCTCGCAATCTTCAACAGCGATCCCGAAGTCATTGCCATCGGCTACACCCGGCTGCTGTTCCTCTTCGGGTCATATATCTTCACGCTGACGTATGAGATCCTGTCGGGCTATCTGCGCGGCTTCGGCATCTCGCTCGCCCCGGCCATTCTGACGCTCTTCGGCGTTTGCGGCATGCGTATCTTCTGGATCAAGGCCATCTTCCCGATGCACCGGACGTTCCAATCGATCCTGCTCGCCTACCCGATCAGCCTTGTGACCACGGCCGTGCTCATCTTCATTGCGCTGCTCATCTACCGGCCGTCGCGCCGGTTTGCAGCCCACGCTGCGGAAACGCCGCAGACATAAAAACGCAGACATGCGCGTACCCAAAGCGGGTACGCGCATGTTTTTTCACTTCAGGCTCCGATGCTCTGCTGATAGCGCATAAGGATCGCCGCCACCTGGGCGCGGGTGGCATTATCGAGCGGTTTGAGATAGGAAATGCTGCCGATCATGCAGCCGGAGATGAGATCCTCGGCATTTGCCCACGCGAGGGAATCGTATGCCCAGCCGCTCACGTCCCTGGCATCCGGGAACACGCGCAGGTCCGCGCACGCATCCGCGCTGCGCCCCTTCCAGAGCGTGTAGCGGCAGAGGATCGCCGCGATCTGCTCGCGCGTCACATCGCCGTCCGGGTCGAAGCGGCCGTCTCCGATGCCGGCGACAATATCATGCTCTGCCGCCCAGAGGACGCCGTCGGTATACCATTCCCTGCCGACGTCCGTGAAGGGGTTGCAGTCCGTGTGCGCAGGCTCGCCCTCCATGCGCCAGAGCACGCTCACGAGCATGGCGCGCGTCATCGCACTGGCGGGAGAAAACGTGGTATCGGACGTGCCGACAAACAGCCCGTGCGAGACGGCATAGTCAATGCCCTCGTGCGACCAGTCGGCCGGGCCGGGCATATCGGAAAAGCCTCTGCCCGGGCACTGCGCGCCGCCGTCGCACGGCTGCGCGCCCGGCTGCGGGTCCGACGCTTTCGCGCCGCAGCGGGTGCAGACGCCGCCCACATAATCGTGGCCCAGCGCGCCGACATAGCTGTCGCGGTAACTGTCGCCGCAGGCGCAGGTGTGCGTGGTGTAGCCCTGCGCGGTGCAGGTCGGGTACGTGACGGACACCTGATAGCTGTAATCGTGCGTGTGCGCGCTGCCGTTATCGTACCACTTGAGCGCGCAGCGGCGGCAATAGTGGCGGGTCATGCCGTAATAGGCGGAGTGCTCATATTCCTCGACGGCAACGACCCAGTCATGGCCCAGCGCAGCGACCTCGGTCGGCGCCGTCAGGGCCTGTCCACAGAAGCCGCAGTGCGTGCCGCCGGTGGCACCCGGCCGGTCACAGGTGGCGGCAATGTCGTCATTTGCGACCGCGGTGTGCGCCGCCGCACTGCCGCGCGCAGTGACCGTGACATCACCGCAGACGGCACAGGTCCGGCGCGTGAAGCCGCCGGAAAGGCAGGTCGCCGCCACGGTCTCGGTCACGTAGTCGTGCGCAGTGCAGGCAGCATCCGTGCGGAAGGTGAATTCGTTTTCCTCGGCGTAGGCCTGCGCAGCGCTCCCGGCCGTGCCGGTGACGGCAAAGCCGTCAATCCGCGTCAGGCCCGCGAACGGGTCGTCCGGATCGATCGGGCAGTAGCCAAACGCCTGCGCGCCGATGTAGGTAACGCTCGCGGGGATCGTCACGCCGCTGCCCTTGCCGTAGGTAAAGAAGGCACCTTCATCCAGCACGCGCAGGCCGTCGTTGAGGTGGATGGCACGGATATTCGGCGCGGAGAAGGCATTGCTGCCGACATAGCGCACGGAGTCCGGCAGGACAATGCTCTCGCAGGCACTGTTGTTGAACGCCTCGCGCCCGATGTACTGCACGCCGCCGAGATCGAGGAACTTCATGTTCGTGGCCCCGGCAAATGCGTAGGCATCAACGTATTTGCAGCTCTCCGGCAGGATCAGCCCGGCCAGATTTGGCTGGTCGAAACTGGGGTTGAGCTCCGTCTGCCCCGCGAGGAACTCGTAGGTAACGGAAACGGTGCCGTCCCTGATGTCGAGAATGGTGCCCTCCGGCATGGTGCCCTTGTAGGCATAAGCAACATTACCGAAATAAACCACGCCGTTCGGCTGATCGTGGAACCAGCCGGTATTGAAAAAGGCCAGCGAGCCGACGCGGGCCACGTTCGCCGTCAGATCCCCGAAGTCGGTCAGCGCGGGGCAGGCGGAGAAGCAGCCGTCGCCGATCTGACGGACGTTTTTGCCGCCCTTGATCGAGCGCAGCCGCGCACAGCCGCTGAATACACCGTCGCCAAGCGTGATGAGCGAATCCGGCAGCGTCACGCTCTCGAGCGCAACGCAGTCGTTGAGCGCGCCGCCCGTCAGAATGCGGACGTTCTTCAGGTCGATCGACTTGAGGTTGGAATTGCTGTCCTTGTTGTTGTAGCGATAGGGGTCGCCGTTGGAGATCGGCCCGCGCACCTCGAGCACGTCGTCGGGCAGAACCACGTGCGCCGTCCTGCCGACGCAGACGCCGTACAGGGTCTGATTGCCCTTCGGGATGGCCAGATCCTCGATCTGATAGCAGCCACTGAAACAGCCCTCGGCCAGCACCGCCGTCTCCGGCAGAGTAATGTTGGTCAGGTTGGACATATTGCGGAGCTCAATGTAGTTGACGCTCTCCGGCACGGTGAGCGCGGTGATGCTGCCGCCGCCTGCCGTGATGATGAGCGATTCCAGCCCGTCGGGCAGGATCAGCTCGTTCACGCCGTCAAGATAGTCCTCGATGCGCACCATCTTCGTGCCGGGACGGACGGTCAACTTGGAGGGGTATTTTTCCCCCTTGCAGCCAAGAAACACGCCGCCGCAGTAGAGCTCCGCCCCGTCGGCAAGCCCCTCATACCACTTGGAGGTATCAATGCTGGACAGTTCCATATCGCTCAGCGACGCCGGGAAGGTGAAGCGCTCGATGTTCGCGCAGTCGTAAAGCGCGGTGTCCTCCAGCGTAGTCAGGCCGTCGGGCAGGTCCAGGCTCGTCAGCCCCTCGCACTCACGGAAAGCCCCGTCGCCGATGACCTGCAGGCCCTCGTGCAGCGTGACGGAGGTCAGCCCCGTGCAGCCGGAAAAGGCACTGTCGTCGATGCGCGCAACGCTGCCGGGAATGTCCACGGCGGTCAGCGCCGTGGACTCATAAAACGCGGAGGGGCCGATCTCCCGTACGCCCGCCGGAATGGTCACGCCGGTAATATCCGCGCGCCAGAAGGCGTCGGCGCCGATGGTCTGCACGGTGTCGGGAATGACGGGCGTCTTGCTCTCGCCCTTATAGGCGAGCAGCTGCCCGTTCCAGATGAAGAAGTCCGACGCACTGTCGTCATAAAGCCAATCATTGTAAAGCGCGCTGAGCTGCCCGGCAAAGGTGCCGACGCTGTAGGACGTCCGCGCGCCGAATGCCCCGCCGTGCAGGAGCGTATGCTCGCCCTGGAAGGTGATGTCGGACAGATTCGTGCACGCTGCAAACGCAGCCTTGCCGATCTCCGTCACGCTCGCAGGAATCGTGATCTTTTCCAGATAGTAGTTGTGGTAAAACGCCCGCTCGCCGATGGTTTTCAGGCTCTGCGGCAGCACGATCTCGCGCAGCGCGGAGTGCGTCTTGGCGCTCCAGTCGTCGCTGTCGTAGAATGCGTCGTCCGCGATGTAGGTCACGGTGTCCGGGAGCGTGACCTTGCGCACAACGACATTGGGGTCGCTGTAACCCTCAGTCGCGTGGAAGCTCTGGATGCCGACGACGGTATACCCGTCGATGGTGGCAGGCACCACGACCTCCGATTCATAGCCGGAATAGGATGTGATCTCGATGGTGTCGCGCGTGACAAAGCGGTACGTGTATCCATATCCGTCTTCGTCCGGCAGCTTCCCTTCCCCGAGGGCATGTGCCGCCGGCAGCAGCGACAGCAGCATGGCCAGCGTCAGCAGCAGGGAAAACAGTCTTCGTTTCATGACGTTTTGCGGATGCAAGCATCCTTCCTTTCTCAAGATTGAATCCGTGTTCAGTTATGAATTGCATTTCCTTTTGTGTCGATTATATCAGATAAATGCGCAAAGCGGAATATTTATTTCCCCTTTTCCGGAAATTTTGCAAAAAGCGTCTCCTATAGGGCGGCTCCGGCGTAAAAAAGCGCACACACCCGCGGGTGTGTGCGCTTTTTCTGTCTGCATTCACGCGCCGAGATAGGCCTTCCGGACCTTGTCGTCGTGCAGCAGATCGTGTGCGCCGCCGGACATGGTGATCCGGCCGTTTTCGAGCACATAGGCACGGTCGGCGATGGCGAGCGCCATCTTCGCGTTCTGCTCCACGAGCAGGATCGTGATGCCAAGCTCATGCATCGTGCCGATGATGGAAAACACCTCCTGCACGAGCACGGGCGACAGGCCCATGGACGGCTCGTCCATGACGATGAGCTTCGGCGCGCTCATGATCGCGCGGCCCATGGCCAGCATCTGCTGCTCGCCGCCGGAGAGCGTGCCCGCGAGCTGCTTTGCGCGCTCCTTCAGACGCGGGAAGCGGGCATAGACCCGCTCGAGATCGTCCGCGATCGCCTTTTTGTCCTTGCGGAAATACGCGCCCATGGCAAGGTTCTCCGCAACAGTCATGCGCGTGAACACCTGCCGGCCCTCCGGCACGTGCGCAAGACCCATGGTGACGATGCGGCTGGGGTCCGTCTTGCGCAGGTCGTGCCCGTCGTAGATCACGGAGCCGCTTTTAATGGGCACGAGGCCGGTGATGGCGTGCAGCGTGGTGGTCTTGCCGGCGCCGTTGGCCCCGATGAGCGAGACGATCTCGCCGTCGTTGACCTCCATACTGATGCCGCGCAGCGCCTGCACGGCGCCGTAGGACACCTCCAGATCTTCAATCTTCAGCATCGTCGTCCGCCTCCTCTTCGCCGAGATACGCCTCGATGACCTCCTGGTTGCTCGCGATCTCCTCCGGGAGCCCGGCGGCGATCGTCTGGCCGAAGTTGATGACCTGAATGCGCTCACAGACGCGCATGACCAGGCTCATATCGTGCTCAATGAGCAGGATGGCCACATGGAACGTATCGCGGATGGTATTGATGCACGAGAGCAGCTCTGCCGTCTCGGTCGGGTTCATGCCGGCTGCCGGCTCGTCGAGCAGCAGCAGCTTCATGTTCGTTGCCAGCGCGCGGGCGATCTCTAGCTTGCGCTGCTGGCCGTATGGCAGGCTGGACGCAAGCTGCCCGGCCTTGTCGTCCAGATGGACGATGCGCAGGTATTCCATCGCCTTTTCGGTCAGCTCCTGCTCCGTGTTCCAGTACTTTTTTGTGCGCAGGAGACTGTCGGCGAGGTTGTAGTGAATGTCCTTCGTGAAAGCGATCTTCACGTTATCGAGCACCGTCATGGCCTTGAACAGGCGAATGTTCTGGAACGTGCGGGCAATGCCGGCCTCCACGACCTGATAGGTCTGCTTGCCGTTGAGCTTCTGCCCGCAGAGATAAAATGCGCCCTCCGTCGGCACATACACGCCGGTGAGCAGGTTGAAGACCGTGGTCTTGCCGGCGCCGTTCGGGCCGATGAGGCCCATGAGCTCGCCCTCATGGATCTCCATGTTGAAGTCCGACACGGCCTTCAGGCCGCCGAACGTAATGCCGAGGTGCTCCGCTTTGAGCACAACGGGTCTGGTATCGGTCATGCGTCGGCGCCTCCCTTCTTGGCCTTGGCCTTTCTCTTCTCGGCCAGACGGCCATCAAACAGCAGCCGGTCGAGCGAAAACTCATAGGTGCCCAGAATACCTCTGGGACGGAAAATGATGATGACCAGCAGCACGAGTGCATAGATCAGCATCGGGAACTGGAACAGCGTCTGCACGAAGCCCGGCAGCGCCGATACCCATGCGCCGTTTTTGATCTCGTAGTTGAGCAGGTACATGGCGATGGCCGCCAGCACCGAGCCGGTCATGGAGCCCATGCCGCCGAGGACCACGATGACGACGATAAAGGTCGAGTTCCAGATCGAAGCACTGGTGAACGTGAAGCTCGCCGTCGTGAGCGAGGAAAAGCAGGTGGCGTACAGTCCGCCGGCAAGGCCCGCAAAGAACGCCGAGATGACGAACGTGAGGATCTTGTAATACGTCGTGTTCACGCCGGAAGCGGACGCGGCGATCTCATCGTCGCGGATGGCCTCGATGGCGCGGCCGTATTTCGAGCGGATGAACATGCACATGAGTGCAATGCACAAAATGGTGATGCCCAGCACGAGCCACACATACTTTGCCTGCAGCGAGGTCGACAGGCCGAGCCCGTTGGCATAGAGCGAGGAGCTCGCCGTGCCGTTTGCAAGGCCCTCGCCTCCGGCGAAGGGCAGGTTCGCAATGACATTTTCCACAATGAGGCCGAAGCCGAGCGTCACGATGGCCAGATAGTCACCGTGCAGCCGCAGCGCCGGGATGCCCACGAGCAGGCCGAGCAGCCCTGCGAAAATGGCACCGAGCAGGCAGCAGCCGAGAATGACCAGAATGAGCTGGCCGGGGGCTGCTTTGGATGCCTCGAACAGGCCCGCGCGCTCGAGCGCAAGCGAGGTCAGCGCAGCGGTATAAGCCCCGACGCCGGCAAAACCCATGTGGCCGAGCGTGAGCTGGCCCAGGTAGCCGAGCGTGAGATTGAGCGACGTGCCGAGCAGGATGAAAATGCACATCTGCCAGATGATCGGCACCAGCACGCGGCGGTAAGTATTCTGCGGGAGCACCTGGCCGAGCAGCAGCACCACGGCAAAGAGCAGCACGATCAGGCCGCAGTTGATGCCGGTACCGCGCAGTTTCGTTTTTTGCAGCGTATTCATACCTTCTCACCTACATTCTTTCCGAGGATGCCGGCCGGCTTGACCAGCAGCATCACGATCAGGATCAGAAACACAACGGCGTTGGCGAGTGACGAGCTGATGTAGGCCGTCACAAGTGCCTCAATGATGCCGACAACAATACCGCCGAGCATGGCGCCCGGGATCAGGCCGATGCCGCCCATAACAGCCGCAACGAACGCCTTGAGGCCCAGCATGGAGCCCATGGTCGTCGTCACGGTGTGGTACTGCGCACAGTACATCAGCGCCGCAACAGCCGCCAGACCCGAACCGATGGCAAACGTCGTCACGATCGTGCGGTTGACGTTGATGCCCACGAGCGTGGACGCCTCCTTGTTCTCGGACACGGCGCGCATGGCGCGGCCGAGCTTCGTCTTCTGCACGAAGATCTGCAGCGCCGCCATGACAACGGCTGCGATGACGATCGTGATCACGGCCGCCATGTTCACGGACACGCCGCCGAGGGACATCGGCGCCGTGCTGAAGATCTCATCGGAGATCACGCGCGGGTTCGGGCCCATGGCCGGAATGGCCTGCGCGAGGTTTTCCAGCAGCAGGCTCATGGCGATGGCCGTGATGAGGGCCGACATGCTCGTGCCCTTGCGGCGCACGGGCCGGTAGGCCACCAGCTCGACCAGAACACCCACGAGCGCGCAGATCACAATGGCCGCGATCACGCTCGTCCACGCCGGCAGACCCATGCTGTGCAGCAGGATCGGCACGGTGAAATACAGCGTATAGCCGCCGACCATGATGAAGTCGCCGTGTGCAAAATTGATAAGTCGGATGATACCGTAAACCATCGTGTAGCCCAGCGCCACAAGCGCATAGACGCTGCCGAGGCGGAGCCCGATAATCAGTTGCTGTAAAAAGTCAGTCATATTCTCTCCCTGCCTTTCCGGTTTTTGCGCAGGTCAGCCGCGCCGGAATATTTGTGCGCGAAAGCGCCGGCCGGCACTTTCGCGCAAAGGTCATTGCTCTGGAGCGCGTCCGGTTCCGGCTGTATCGCCGGGGACGTGTCAGCTCTGCGTCTTGACGAACTTCTGCACGAGCTTGCCGTCGGTGGGCGTAAAGGTCAGGATGGCCACGCTCTTTTCCGGGGTGCCGGTCTCGTCGAGGGTCATGTCGCCGGTGACGCCGACATAGTGCATACCGCTCATCGCGTCACGGATGGCATCGTGGTCGATGCTGCCGGCCTTCTCAATGGCCTGCTTGACCATGTACATGGCGTCATAGGCCAGCGCGCCGAGGGCGTTCATGGATTCGGAGCCGTACTTGGCGGTATAGTTTTTAACGTAGTTCTGGACGATCTCGGAGCTGTCCTCCGGGGAGTAGTGGTTGGTGAAGTAGACGTTCTCGTAAGCGCTCAGGTCGCCGGTGGTGTAGTCCTGCGTACCGTCAAAGCCGTCGCAGCCCATGATCGCGCCCTTGAAGCCGGCCTCACGTGCCTGCGGGATGATTTTCGGGCCGACTGCATCGTAGTAGTACGGAGCGAAGAGCATGTCCGCGCCGGAGGCGGCAATGGTCGCCAGCTGCGAGGAGAAGTCCACGGCACCGGTATCGGACGAGGACTGCTCGCAGACGATCTCGATGCCGTATTTCTCGGCCGCCTTCACAAACGAATCGTGCAGGCCGGAGGAGTAGGTGTCGCCGGTCGCATACAGCACAGCGGCTTTCGTCCAGCCCTGATCTTTGGCGTAGGCCGCGACCATCTCGCCCTGGAAGCTATCCTTGAAGCAGGAACGGAAAACGTAGTCGTCCTTGGTGGTGATGGAGTCCGCCGTGGAGCTCGGCGTCACGAGCACGATGCCCTCATCGTCGGCCAGGCTCGTGATCGCAGACGTGCAGCTCGAGAGCGTTGCGCCGATAATGGCCGACGCGCCCTCACTGAGCAGCGAGTTGAAGCCGGAAACCGCTTCTGCCGGCGTGCCCTGATCGTCCTTGGTGGAGAGCTTCACGGTCGCGCCGAGGATACCGCCGGCGGCGTTGATCTCATCGATCGCCAGCTGGATGGAGTTCGTGATAGCCAGGCCGTAGGCCGCCTGCGCACCGGTCACCGGGGTAATGTTGCCGATAATGATCTCCTTGCCCGACAGGTCGCCGGACGCCGAATCATCTTTTGTATCACCGCCGCCTCCGCACGCGGCCAGAGAAAGCACCATCATCACAGAAAGCAGCAGTGCCGTCAGTCGTTTCAGTTTCATGTTCATATCCTCCTGTTCTTGATTTTTTCGCCCGCCCGGTGGGTCCGTTTCCGTTTTTTGTGTATTTTCCGTTTTTTACAGGCGAAAGGTAATAAAAAAGAGACAAGGGAGCGCACCTCCGCTGATCGAAGATGTGCTCCCTTGCACGCTTTTATTATAGTCGAAATCCCGAAAGGAAATCAACGGCGATAACCGCCAAACTATTTGTTTTTTTAATCGATATATTTAGCAAAATTCATAAATCATTCGTTTTCGACTCCGGCTCCGGCTCGAAGGCGTCTGCCTGTCCCGCTTCCGCCAAGCTGTGCCGCAGGCACGTCAGGCAGGGTTCAGCGTCCCAGTCGCAGTACATATACTTACAGGCAAAGCACAGCGTTTTGGCCGACGGATGTGCCCGGCGCGTCTCCGGGACAGGCGCCCCGGTCTTCGGCTCCGCCGCCTTCTGATACCGGTCGACGCCCCGCTGCACCAGCTGCGTGGCTCGCAGGCAGTCCGCGCACGGCTGCAGATCCCGGTCGTGGAATTTATACTTGCAGGCAATGCATAATGTCTTGTTTTCCGCCACAGAAATCACTCCCATTCTCAGTTGCCGGTTTCGGACCCAATTCCGGTAAATTCAGTATAAGCCGCCGCTTTGCGAATGTAAAGTGTGAGAAGCACCCGAATTTTTCGGTTTCTTTTCGTCTTTTTGTGTTTAAATGGCGAAATATTCTTGCGTGTGGCCGCCCGCGTTTGTGAAAAGCGGAAAAAGTGCATTTGCCCGCTTGACAAATGGCCCGTCGGGGGCGTATGCTTGCGCCAAGTTCAAAGCAGCAAACCACAGATGCAGAGGAGTAAGTGAGGGTTTGCGTCTTTCCCAGAGAGCTGCCGGTTGGTGTGATGGCAGCAGAGACGGTCTCGCTGAATGGACTGCGGAGGGCGGACGAGACGCCGTGAGGCGGTAAAGTCCGACGGGCTTTTCCCCCGTTACCAGGGAAAGACGTGTGATGGCACGTCGCCGAGCGGGCGCACTTGCGCCAATTTGGGTGGCACCGCAGAAGTTTTTCCGGCTTTTGTCCCAAGGATCAATTCCGTATTGGTCTTTCCGTGGACAAGAGTCGTTTTTTCTTGCCCGGAAAGGCCCCGGTCGAAAGGAGCTAACACCATGGCAAACGAAAACATTCCCTACAAGATCTACCTGACCGAAGACGAAATGCCGCGCACGTGGTACAATGTCCGCGCCGACATGAAGGTCAAACCCGCCCCGCTGCGCAGCCCCGCCACCGGCGCACCGATGACCTTCGACGATCTGCGCCCCGTGTTCTGCGACGAGCTGATCCGTCAGGAGCTCGACAACGATGACCGCGAGATCCCCATCCCGGACGAGATCCGCGACTTTTACAAGATGTACCGTCCGTCGCCGCTCGTGCGCGCCTACTGCCTGGAAAAGCAGCTGCAGACCCCGGCGAAGATCTATTACAAGTTTGAGGGCAACAACACCTCCGGCTCGCACAAGCTCAACAGCGCCATCGCGCAGGCGTACTACGCCAAGCAGCAGGGGCTGCGCGGCGTCATGACCGAGACCGGCGCCGGCCAATGGGGCACGGCTCTGTCGATGGCCTGCGCCTACCTCGGGCTCGACTGCAAGGTCTACATGGTCAAGTGCTCGTATGAGCAAAAGCCCTTCCGCCGCGAGGTCATGCGCACCTACGGCGCGTCCGTGACGCCGAGCCCGTCCACGGAGACGGAGATCGGCCGTCGCATCCTCGCCGAGCACCCCGGCACGACCGGCTCGCTCGGCTGCGCGATCAGCGAGGCCGTCGAGGTCGCCACCTCGACCCCCGGCTACCGCTACGTGCTCGGCAGCGTGCTCAATCAGGTGCTGCTGCACCAGTCGGTCATCGGTCTGGAGACGAAAACGGCACTTGACAAATACGGCGTCGTGCCGGATATTATTATCGGCTGTGCCGGCGGCGGCAGCAACCTCGGCGGCCTCATCTCCCCGTTCATGGGCGAGAAGCTGCGCGGCGAGCGCGACTATCGGTTCATCGCCGTCGAGCCCGCCTCCTGCCCGAGTCTCACGCGCGGCAGGTTCGCCTACGACTTCTGCGACACCGGCAAAGTCTGCCCGCTGGCCAAGATGTACACGCTCGGCAGCGGCTTCATCCCCTCGCCGAACCACGCCGGCGGCCTGCGCTACCACGGCATGAGCTCCATCGTCTCGCAGCTGTATCACGATGGCTACATGGAGGCCCGCTCCGTCGAGCAGACGAAGGTGTTCGAGGCGGCCGAGCAGTTTGCGCGCATCGAGGGCATCCTGCCCGCGCCGGAGTCCAGCCACGCCATCCGCGTCGCCATCGACGAGGCCATCAAGTGCCGCGAAACCGGCGAGGCCAAGACCATCGTCTTCGGCCTGACCGGCACCGGCTACTTCGACATGGTCGCCTACGAGAAGTTCCACAACGGCGAGATGCGTGACTTCATCCCCACCGACGCGCAGCTCGCCGAGAGCTTTGCGACCCTGCCGCAGGTGCCGGGTCTCGACGACTGAACGAACGTATATGACCGCCGCACGGCGGGTAAAATTTCAACAGTCAAGAACAAAGGAGATCGGATCATGGGTCTGAAAAACATCGAAAAAGCACAGGTGCTGCGCCTCGGCGACGAGGTCGAATACCAGCAGGGGCAGATTGTGAGCAAGACGCTCGCGCAAAACCGCGCCCTGAGCATGACGCTCTTCGCCTTCGAGCAGGACGAGGAAATCAGCACGCACACTGCCGACGGCGACGCGCTCGTCACCGTGCTCGACGGCACGGGCCGCTTCACCATCGACGGCGAGGCGCACCTCGTCTCCGCCGGGGAGAGCATCGTCATGCCGGCGCACGTGCCGCACGCGGTCTATGGGCAGACGCGCTTCAAGATGCTGCTGACCGTGATCGTATAACGCGAAATATTCCCAAACAGGAACTCCCACGCACCGTTCGGAAGCCCGAACGGCGCGTGGGGGTTTTGTTAATCGAGATAAAAGTCAAAGCTGACCGTTGCTCCCACGGACGCCCAAAATGCGACGCTGCTGTCTGGGAGGACCAGCTCCGGTAAATCGTTGGACGCCGCAAACACCCGCACGCTCAGATCAGCATATAGATTGTATTCCTCAAATAAGCGGCGGACTTCCGCCTCTTTCCCGCGCAGCATCTGCTCAAGCTGCTGCAGCGGCTCATCCAAGGCCCGGCAGTCCATTTTCGGCAGTTCCGCGCTCCAGTATGCGTGCCGCAGCGTTGGGTAAGGCGGCGCTTCCGCCGGGAGGACCGTAAAACCGGACAGCACCTGCTCATCCAGCTCATGGATCTCCCTGCCGCAGTGCTGCACCTTCCCTTTTCCGGGCGTCGGCGGGCATGACCTCGTGGGCAAAATGCCAAAGCCGCGCGTGACCGCATCCCGGTCAAAATCTGCATCGTCACGCTTTGTGAGCGTAAAAACCAGCCGGATCTGTGGTGTTTGTTTCATGTCAACCTCTCAGCCGCTTCAGAAATACGCTGCCATCGTTGAAAGTCTTTTGAGATCCGCTCATATGATTTTCCCAATGCAGGACTTCTGTTCAGCAGCCGCGCCAGGGATTACAGCATCTCCTTTGTATAAGGCCCAGCAGGCGCCGTCTACGGCAGCTGTTATCTGCGCCGCTCGTAATCCTCCTCAATCTTCTCCTTCCAGTCTGCCGACAGGGGGGCACAGGCGCGGACGGTGCAGATGGCGTCACTGACGACTTCGTAATTCAGCCGGGTGCCGCGCTTGTCGGAGCGATAGTTCACCGCACGGTCTTTCCCGATTCCGAAATGCCGCGCCGTTTCCACCGCGTCAATATTGGCCCCCAGGAACAGGAACTCCCAGCCATATTGTTTCTGCTGCCGCCGGATCATGCGCTTGACCGTCTCGCTGTCATACCGATGACTGGCATTTTCCATACCGTCGGTAGTAATGACGAACAGCGTGTGCTCCGGCCGGTCCTCGTCCCGGGCGTACTTGTGAACATTCCCGATGTGGTGAATGGCTCCGCCAATGGCATCCAGCAGTGCCGTGCTGCCGCGCACCGTATAATCTCGGGCTGTCATGGGCCGGACTCTGCTGACCGGCGTCCGGTCATGCAGCACCTCGCTCCGGTCGTCAAAGAGAATGGTGGAGATCAGCGCCTCACCCGGTTCCTGCTGCTGCTTTGCGATCATGGCGTTGAAGCCGCCGATGGTGTCCGCCTCCAGCCCGGCCATGGAGCCGCTGCGATCCAGAATGAATACGATTTCCGTCAGATTCTTTTTCATAGTAATAACCTCCTGTAAATTCCGGTTTTGGCTTATGTCCGGATTATAGGCGGTTATGGCTCCTGTTTGGTCGCCCTGCAGGCGACAATTACGTCCCGATCAGGCTCTGGTCAAAGGCGAACAACGCCTCGTTGATCTCAAATACGTTGTAATTGCCGTGCTCCACGAAATATTCCACGATAATATCGAACTTGCTGGCATGAGACAGCGCAAAGCCCGCCTTTTCCAGCAGATTTTTCATCTCCGGCAGAGGCAGCTCCAGCGCCAGCGCAAAAGCCAGCACCGTGGGTTTGGAGGGCCTGTAGTTCTTATCCGAGCGGATTTTGGAAAACAGCTTGCGATCAATGTTGGCCTTCTTATAGCACTGGGCGTCGGTCATGCCGGATTCATCGATCTTCCGCAGCAGCATCTCCGAAAAGCTCTCATCCAGATCCTCCAGGACATCCTCCAGCGTTGCTGCTTTCCTGGATACGGAGGGCAGTTTTTCGATATGCTCCGTGTCTTGCAGCGGAAAAGGCAGACCGTACTCCGGTGCGCGCCGGGAGCGCGCATCGCTGTGCTGCGCCGCATAGCGGTCGTCGATATAGCTGGCGATGTCCGCAAACAGGCGGCTGCCGATCTGATAGGCCTCCCGATCAAAAATGACCAGATACACCGTCATATCATTTGTGAGCAAAAAATCCCCGATAGTATCCACCGCCGCCCGGAGCGCCCGGTCTTTGGGCCAGCCATAGACCCCGGCAGAGATCAACGGAAACGCGACCGTCTCACAGTTATGGGCCCTGGCCAGTTCCAGAGACGTCCGGTAGCAGGAAGTAAGCTTTTCCGGTTCCCCGGCGCGGCCGCCCTGCCACTGGGGCCCCACCGTATGGATCACATATTTACAGGGCAGACGGTATCCCTTCGTAATCTTTGCGCTGCCGGTCTCGCAGCCGTGAAGTGTCCGGCATTCCGCCAGCAGCTCCGGCCCCGCCGCCCGGTGGATGCAGCCGTCCACACCGCCGCCTCCCAGCAGCGAGTTGTTGGCCGCGTTCACAATGGCATCCACCTTCATTTTTGTGATGTCGTTTCGGACAATTTGTAAGGGCATATTCTCTCACCGACTTTCCAATCATTTTTACGCCGGCATGCACAGCAATGTGTACGGATTCAGTCCCGTCCATCGCCGTGATTCCCGCCGAGCTCACAACCGTAGGTATGACTATGGCCGTAATACCAGCGCCCGTAGCGATAGCCGTAGTGCGGCGGACAGTGGGCACAGTCGCCGCTGCAGCAGCCGTTATGCCGGTCTTTCTTTTCCGCGAACAGTCCGCCCAAGCCCAGCGCCGCCCAGAAGCCAAGCTTCGGCTCCGGGATCGGTTCCGGTTCCCAAGGTTCATCGTCCCATTCCGGGTCCTCGTCTTCAAACAGTGTCACACCATTCCGCCGCGCGGCCTTTTCCAGCACCGCGTCATCCACGCTGCCCCAGAAGTCCTCCAACTGTTCTTGCGTGAAGCGGCATTTTGCGGCAGCCAGCAGCAGATTCATGGTCGCCGTGTCGCAGCAGTCCATCAAATCATAGATATTCTCCGCCGAAAAGGTGACTCCGGCCGCCAGCGCCTTGCGGATCAAGCGGGAAGCTGCCTTTTCATTCAGCAATTCCTGTGCCACCTCGGTCACTTCATCGGCAGGGCCAAAGAAGGTCAGTTGGCTGAGCCGATTGATCTGAGTGCTGTTCGCCCAGTCATAAAACTTTTCATAATATGTGTTCCAGTCCATGTTTCCGCTCCTCCGCTGCCGGTACAGTAGGCGCCTGTTTCAGATCATATCTCTATAAATACCCGCAATTTTACAAAAGGGATTCTATCATAAAGCCGACGAGATTACAATCGGCTTCCATCAAATTCTTCCATCTGCGCAGCCCTGCTGTCAAATCGGGCCGCCGCCCAAAAACGACCGCCCGAACTATGCGCCAGTGCGCAGAAGTTCGGGCGTTTGCAGACGTAAGTTTCCTTGTTCAAACAGCGTTCATGGTATTTCTCCGATCCTCTCCGCCTCTCTTCTATGGCAGCATACCGCCGAAGCGCCCCCTGCCGCCTGCTCACGCTCTTTCCAGCACGATGATCTTGCCCAGCACCTTGTAGACCGGGGCAAACACCGCCATGCCTTCGGTCAGGCTGTGCTGCTCGACAAACCGAAAGTCCGGCAGCAGCGCGGCCAGGGCCGCACCGCCCTTTACGCCCCAGGTGAATTTCGCATGGCTGCCCTCGATGGACTTTTCCCGGAAACGCCTGACGACCATGGGGCTCATGGTCTCGACGAACACCGCCGCCTCCGGGAATCGCCCGGCAATCACCGCGAAGATGCGCTGCACATCCGCCTGCGACAGGTACATGGTCAGGCCCTCGATAATGACGAGCACCGAAGCGCCCTGCTCCGTGATCTCGCCGCCCCAGTCGTCCATGGCGGACATGGCGAGCTGCAAGATCGCGCCGTGCTCCGGCAGGAGCCGCTCGCGCACGGCGATGGTCTCCGGCAGGTCGAGGTTATACCAGTGCGCGTACCCGTCCACCCGGTAGCACCGGGTGTCCAGGCCGCAGGCGAGGTTGACAACGACGGTGCCCGGATGCTGCGCAAGCCAACTGCGCGCCAGCCGGTCGAGCACAAGCGTGCGGGCGATGACGCCGCTGCGCATCGCGATGTCGCTGTCCGCGAGGGAAAAATCGTAGTCCAGCCTGCGGATGATCTCCTCCGCTTTCGGGTCATGGATCGTACCGCGCCCTTCGCTCTCCCTGGCGCAGGCATAAACGATCTGCGGCATCGTCTCCGGCACGCCGGAGAGCGTGATCTTTTCGGTCATGAAATATGTCTCTCTTTTCTACGCCTAAAGGCACCAATGAAACGGAGCCCAGCGCACTTCTGTGCTGGGCTCCGCCCGGTACTATCGGTTGCCACTTGTCCGGCGCACGTCCCAATATTTTGTAGGTCTTCCGACGGTCAGACTTTGGCAAGAAAGCACGCCTGACTCCCGACCTCGGAGTAGAGGATCGCCTGATCCCGCCCGAGATCATAGACGCGGATGGCATCCGCCATCCCGTCCTCCGTGTCGGATGGCATGAGCTGCGCGTACACATTCTCGCAGTCTGCAAACAGCGCATCCTGAAATACGCAGCCGTCCTCACCCGGGTAGAGCGCGACATAAAATGACCCGGCCTCCACGAGATCCTGGAAGAAGTGACTGCCATAGCTCAGCTCCGGGCGCAGGCCGTGTGAGCTGTAGGCAAGCTCGGCAATACAGTCAAAGCGGTTGATCTCCATAAAATGCACCGGCACGCCGAGACTGGGAATGGTCGTCCCCCAGCGCCCCGGACCGAGCAGGATCGTGCCCTCATCGCGCAGGAGGTTGTTGAGTTCCCCGAGCTTACGCGCGACCTGATACTTGCGCTGCTCCGGCAGATCCAGATACGGCTCGACCTGAACCATGACGGCATAGCGGATGGGCAGGCAGACGTTCCCGCCCATGAAGTTGCCGCTCGTGCGGAAATAGAATTCCTTTACATTCGGCATGACGCCCGCCGCGCCGACGCCGCGCGTCTGAAGCGGCCGGCACTGCAGAAGATTGACGCGGTAATTGCCGTCCTGGTCGAAGTTGCAGGCATACTCAATATCGACCGGGTAGCTGTACTTCTCCTCGAGCACGCGCATGACCTCCGTCATAACATCGGTGAAATCCGTGCTGCGCAGGAGCTTTCGGAAATTCAGAATATTGGGAGCGTCCGCCGTACTCAGCCCCATTTCACGCAGGCGTGAGACGGTGGGATAGTCCGGCTCCATGAACAGCGACGGGTCGGCCTTGAGGCCACGCTTGTCAATGCCGTCCACGCGGATCGTTTCAAATTCGTTATCCTTCAGGCCGATTGCATCCATTTTGTGCTGAGAATACTTATACTCATCACCGTATGCGACCATCGGCGGGGCAGTCGGGTTGTCCATGTTCAGCAGCCGGGCATAATCGTCGGCCTCACGGTCGACCGCGCGCGTGCCCATGCCGAACACCAGCCGCAGCATGCCCTTGTTTTCCGCCGAAGCGTTCTGCTTGTTCAGGTACAGGTTCTTGGAATGGCCGACGCCGGCAATATGCGGATAGTAATAGTTGCCATGCACGTCACCGCAGACACGCATGACCAGCAGCGCCATCTGCTCATCGCGGTCAAGGAGCTTGCGCTCTGCGCGGTATTTGATCGCATCCGGGTTGACGGTGCTTGCATAGACCTGCTTGACGGCGCGCTCAAAGACATCATAGCGTTCCTTCAGGCTGCCCTGATTCGGGCAGAAAACACTCTCATATTTGCCGGCAAAGGCATTGCCGAAGCCATCCTCCAGGATGGAGCTGGAGCGCACAATGATCGGCGACTGGCCGAAATATTCGAGCATGGACAGAAACTGTTCCTTGATGCTTGGCATGAAGATCCCGTTGAGCAGCAGCTCGCGGATCGGTTCCGCGTATTCGAGGTAATCCGCCGCCTCGACCATCCGGATGCGGGAGGACCACAGCCCGTTTTGAACGCCGTATGTATAAAAGACGTCGGCGCCGATGTAATAGGAATCATGCGGCTCGATGCGCGTCCGATACAGCTCCGGTGCTTCATCGCGCAGGATGTTGCGCGCCAGCAGCATGCCGGCCGCCTTGCCGCCGACGCAGCCCGTGCCGATCTCGCGGTTCTTGATGTACAGCAGGTCGCGCATGGAGAAATATTTCCGGCACAGCGCAAGACGCGTCGGCTCATTACCGAGCAGGCAACGCAGGATATTCTCCTTGAGCCGCTGTCCATCCTCGTCTGTCGGCTCCCTGCCGTCAGAGACAGAATCAAACATGCTGTCCCAGCAGTCGCGCCGCTCGCCGGTCTGGGTAAAGCGTTCAAAAATCGCATAAGTATCTGCACTGGATGTCAACGTGCGCCACCTGGTTCCGGTGATTTTCAGCGGGAAGTACGTCGTTGGCGTGCTGCGGCCACGTACTTTGACCGCATGGATATAAACACTGCCGTCAAGCGTGCGGATATTGGCAAGCAGCGGCGTCTCTTTCCGGATGCGCGAAATGGTCTCATAGGTGTGCTTTTCATAATCGATCGGCTGATATGCGACCGCCTGACGCCGGATCAGGAAGGGATTGATGAGCAGAAAAAAGTTCGAGATCATCAAATCGGAAAACCAGTATTTCTGCAGATCCGACAGACAGTCGAACACAAAAAACGTGCCAAGCGGCTCCTTGTCAATGATGCGGTGCACCTGCACGGCAAAGGTCTCAAAGCCCACACGCGGATCAAGCTCGTATTTTTCAACGTTGGCGCCACGCTCACGCAGCGCCGCTGTGTCCATGATCTCCTCATGATCGGCAAAGCGTATATAGACGATGCGGTTGCCCTGCCGGGCAACATTGGTCACAAATCGCGTTGCGACATACATATAGTCGCTGATATGCTCGCACTGCCAGACGACCGTATCGCCCGGACGAAGAAAATCGATCGCCTTGTCAAGACCGTCAATGCCGGTACTGATGCGGCGTTCATTGTCCATCGTTTCCATACTTCTGCTCCTCTCTTCCATAAAAAAATCGGGTGTGCGTGAGCCGTCAAAAGCCACATGATCACGTCACTTTCTTCAAGCACCGGGATGCAGCATTGCGCTCCCCGTTCCTGAAAGTGTAGACAACTCCATTTTTATGCAGCGTATTATATCACATCTTCCGAGCATTTTCTACCATAACATTGACACGCAGACCACTTTCGCACTGTAGGATCACAATACACCTTGGGTAAGAGAATAAAAAGGAATGAAGAACAGGGTCTCATGTGCTTTGGTGGTCGCATTTAACTCGATCTCATCCCCCAAATGCGTAAAAGGAA
>ERZ773276.135-NODE-135-length-97508-cov-18.035822_pt1 | contig 97508 bp, 90 predicted proteins | sample MGYA00511386_ERZ773276 | MGnify/ENA primary metagenome ERZ773276 (study PRJEB29015, sample SAMEA2737778) | human gut metagenome | biome: human gut; feature: human-associated habitat; material: faeces | place: China | collected 2012 ...
ACGAGATTACGTCATTGGGAAAAGCCCATAAAATGGGAAGTGGGAAACTTTAGTTTTTTAGTCGATATGCGCCAGAAGAGATATGGCAGGAAAAAGAGAAGGGCAAACAAAGCATAGCCGTTGAAGAAAACGGCTGTCAGAATGAGTGCGAGGATAGCTATCGCTATCAATAGAGAATTTTTGTCCATCATTATTTATCTTTCATTTTGTCATATAGAGAGTTCCACCAAGAGGCATCACCCTTGAGATAGCGTTGAAACCATGCCATGATGGTATTGTGCCATTTGATGCGCTTATTGTAGTCGGTGATATGATGATCCTGTCCGTCCACAACGACGAAGGCGGTAGGCCGTCCGAGGAGTTTTAGAGCCGTGAACATCTGGATGCTCTCACCGATGGGCACATTGTGGTCGCTGTTGCCATGAAGAAAGAGTAGGGGAGTATGTATCTTCTCTGCATTGAAGAGCGGACTTTGGTCTACATAAAGGTCCTTGCGTGTCCACGGATAGCTGCCGGCCATGGATACCTCGCTATAGCTGTATCCCCAATAGCCTTCGCCCCAGTAGCTGGTGTGGTCGCTGATACCGGCATGGGAGATGGCGGCAGCAAAAATATTGGTCTGGGTCTGCAGATATTGTGTCATAAAACCTCCGTAGCTGGCGCCGATACATCCAACGTGCAGGCTGTCGACCCATGTATGCTGTTGGCAGAAAAGTCTTGTGGCGTCGATGATATCTTCAGCAACACCTTTTCCTGCTGTATTGACATGGCGAGAGGAAAATTCCTGACCCCATCCTACGGCGCCACTCGGATTGACAACGAGAACGATATAACCTGCCGCTGCGTAGACATGTTGGGGATAGCGTGACTCAAAATTGCGGCTTGTAGGAGAACAACCACCGTAGTAGTTGACAATCATGGGATACTGCTTAGTCTTGTCAAAGTAAGGTGGGAGATAGTATCGGCAGGAAATGGTGTCGCCCCGGCTGTTGACAAAAGACCAGGCGTTGCATGGGCCGAGTTCCACATCTTTTAATAGTTTTGCACTCAGATCTTCTACAAGTGTGGACTTGCCCGTCGTCGTGTCAAGTGTATAGAGCCGATCACTGTTGCTGGCGCTTTCACCAAACCATAGCATTCTATAGGCATTGTCGGCAAGAGAAAAATTGGTGACAAGGTCTTCTGGTTCTTTAATCTGCGAGATAGTATCAGTTGCAGGGTTGTAGAAATATAAATGGCAATAGTCTTTGTCGAGGGCCGTAAACCAAATATTGTTGTCTTTGGCTGACCATGCAAAGTCGTTGATGCCAGGATTGAAATATTTCGTTACTGCCTTGATTCGTTTGGTAGCTATATCAAATGTATAAAGTTGGTAGTCGTACATACTGGGAATACGCCCTTCAGGCACGTTTTTCCCAATACCTCCGAGACACTCTGGGGATCCGACGATGGCAAGTTGCTTTCCATCGGGAGAAAACTTGGCGCTGGACAGAAAACCATCGTCTTTGACGAGACATTCTGCCTGCATCGTCTGGAGATCCATTCGCCATAGAGAAAAAAGCGTGGTCGGACGGGAGGTCAGACGACTTCGAGAGGTCATGAAGAGAATATAACGACTGTCGCGGGAAATGTCAAGAAGTGAAACATTATGATAGCCGTAAGTTAGAGGCTGATAAGTGCCGTCAGCAATATTATACAATGATAGTGTTATTCGATCGCGCCATCCAGGCTGGCGGTCGTCAGGCTCTACAATCTGGTAGATGTCTTTGTCCTCTTTTGGTCCTTCGTTGATATGCGAGACTATCAGATGCTTGCCATCAGGAGTGATATTCCATGTGTCGTCGGGAAGGTTGTCAGCAAGAAGAGTCTCTTGCCCGTCAGAAATCGACATCTTTACGAGTTGTTTCTTACCCTCGTCATTCGTGCGAGAAAAAATCAGATCGTCGGAGTTGGGATAGAATTTCAAGGTATTGCTACTTCGGCGTATGATGGTGTTGTTGCTCAGGTCACGGACTTCAGAAGAACGTACGACACTGCCTCCGGTGTGTGTGTCATAGTAGTTAACCAGGGCGTAGCGTCCGCTTGCCGACAATTCTATGCTGGAATATCTACGACCATTCAACACATCTTTTATATTATACAGACGTTTTGTCCCAGGGTCGGGGATGGATAGAATCTGCTCTCCTTTATAGCCGCTATCATAGGAGAGCGACAGGCGCGGCTTGACAGTCTTGCCTTTCTGGAGGAGTGTTGTTATAGTGAAGGTGTGGCTTCCTGGCGTTAATGCCACATTCTGACAATCGCATTCTTTGTCATCTAAGAAACATTTCTTTATTGATAAACCACTGACGCTCAGTGTTACCTTTGTATAAACAGAGACGTTTACATCAAAGGAAAGCTGGGCTATCCCATAGTCGGAATTGGATCTGAGGCTGTTGCCATTCTGTACGGTCACTGACGGACTGCCGTTTAATGGCATAGTGAGCAAGGCATCGAAAGAAAACGGATGGCCCTTGACATCAACAGAGTCTAACATGAATGGCTGGCATACGGAATAGGGACCGGACAGCCTGTACTGTTTGATGATATATTCACCTGCTGATGCCGTCATGGATGAGGCAAGAAATAGTGAAATAATTGTGTTTCTAAATATCTTCATATTTATAGTTTTAGGCATGGTAAAGGCGTTAACAGCCTCTTTCACGCACGTGTTATTGTGCAAAGTTACCTCATTTAGCCGTAAAAACGCCTTTGTCGAAAAATTTTCTTCAAAAAATTTGTTCATTTAAAAATCTTTGTATACCTTTGCACTCGCAATTCAGAAATGAAGGCAAAAAAAATGATGGCGGGATAGCTCAGCTGGTTAGAGCGTCGGATTCATAATCCGGAGGTCGTGGGATCGTGGCCCACCCCCGCTACACTGATAATCAAGGAGTTACGAAGATTTCGTAACTCCTTTTATTTTTGCCGGGAAAACAATGGGAACCGAAGGTCACTGTTCGCGTAGCGAGGGAAAGTAAAACATTAAGGTTAGTTTACCGTTCTAAACACAAGCAAGTTACTTTTACGCTTCCACGCATTTAGGTCTCCATGTAGAATGCCATCAGCATCACGATATACAGGCTCTGTACCATCAGCTCCAGTGAGATAAACAGCATCAATGAAACCATAGTCGGCAAGGGCTTCGGCAAAGTCGTACAATGACTCTTTATTGACGGTCTCCACATAATATGCCGTAGCGTCTCCGGGCTTGCGAGCCAAGGCACGGCGGTGAACTTTTCCCTTCAGGGCGAACTGCTTCAGACAAATTTGACCGGCTGAGACAAGCGCAAACTGACGGAACATGCTACCGCCTTGGCTTATGATATAGTCGCACACGGAATCTTCCTGACTGATTCCCATCTGCCATCCTTTCGTCGTCACGGCAACAAAGCCGGCTTTGCCGGTGCCTTGTGCCAACATTTTTCCATTGTAAACGAAGTCGCCGAGGAAATGATACTGTTTGGCATTATCGAAGTAATAGTCCCAACCTTGAGTCACCAACACGACGGATGAATCGCTGTCGGCAGGCATTTCCCGCGAGATGGAAGCCTGCAACCCTGCGAGATCGTAGAAACGCATTGTCACCCCGTCAATAGAATCAGCGGTAAAGGCATGAACACTGTCGCCTTTAATTTGCCCAGCCTTGTTGAGGTCGGTTATTATCTGCGCACTCGACCTTGACACCGGGTATTCAAAATTGACCGCCCATCGATGGTGCCGGTAGTAGTCCCACCCCAACCACGTACAGATGGCAAGCAGGAGCAGGATGATGACAGCAAGAGCTGCTCTCTGCCAACTGAAAAACTTTTTCTTGTTGGCAAGAGAAGGAGTCGTATCTTCACCTTTTCTTATAGTCGGCTGTGGTGCGGTTCCTCCTAGAAACTGTATGTCGTCGTCGTTGAATTGCATCTTACTTGTCGTTTAACAGCCCGTCAGCCAATGCTGACAAAGCCTTGTGAGAAATTCCGTCAAGGACAATCGGCATGTCCATTCCCTTGCGCCATAACGTGAACTTGTCTTTCTTCGTGTCTATGCGGTGTATATAGCTGATGTTCAGCACGTGTTGTTTGCCTATGCGGACGAACATCGGTGGCAGGCCACGCATCTGCACATCTATCAATCCAGAGACAGCCTTCAAACTTATCCACAGTAGCACCGGTTCTTCCCGCCCGTAAAGTCACAGCTGGCAGTAGTTGCCGTCCGACTGGATATACATTATCTCGTCGGGCGACAGCCGGAGCAAGTCCTGCGTGGTGTTCTGTATGATTATCGGCTTTGACATCAATATGGTTTTATACCGACAAAGATAAACATAATTTCCGATAATTCATGGATGTGCTTGATAATTTGTGTTCAAAAAAACTATCCGATGTGCTGCTTACAATAGTCACACAGATCATTCTTCTTATCAAAAGTATTCTTGCCATGAGCATCTTGCATAATACAATGCGTATTATCCTTCGGACAGTGAGGATAGCCAAAGAAGGCATGGATGAACTCATGGGTTACGAGTTTCCATAGTTGACTATGCTTTTTCAATCTGAATGTAGAAACAACGCAAGCATGACCTGGCCTGTGGCTCAGCCCCATAACACCATAGTCTTTCTGTCCGTGAATAGAAGTTGAAATGTCGTGATGGGTCAGAGCAATTATTACTGTGTCTCGTGCATTCCTGCTGACATCATGCTCTAGTGAACCAATAATCTCGCCGGATTTAATGCCTATCATTCTTCATTGCCTTCTTCAGACGGTTCATAAACCTCTCATATTCCCACGGGGCAATATTTATCTTAACACCACACAAGAGAAACTATCTCTTTCCTCTTCCCGGAAATTTATCAAGGACTTACAACTCGAACAGGTCTACAAAGCCAGTTCCCGCAACCGTGAGCAGACCGAGCGGTCGAAGCAGTGCGGCTGTTTCTTCTGCTGCCGCATCTTCCCTACTTCTGAGGAGACCAACTATGCCTCGTGCGAAGAGTCCACCGCCCTTTGCCCGTACTGCTATACCGACTCTGTCCTTGGCGATGCCTCCGGTTATCTCATCATCGAGGAGTTTATGAAGGAGATGAACAAGCAGTGGTTCTGAAGGTTGCTGCAAACAATTCTATGGTTTGCAGAAACCTTCCTGGTCATAGCCACGGTGGTATTTGTTGATGCAGTCGACGAGAGCCTGGAGACGCGGGTCGTCAATGACCATATTCTTTGTCGATTGCAATTGGGCATTATAGCGGTCGGAACTGCCTTGACGGATTCTGTCCTCATAGTCGGTTGGTATGAGGAAAGAAGCACGGTCGCCAAGATAGCGGTGGAATTCTGTAAGGAATATTCGGATGCCTGCAAGGTCGAGATCACCGAAATGGACGTATTCGTTTGGTATGCCTCCAAGCCACTTAACAAGGTCGTGGCTTTCATTCTGCGGGTATCGTGAGACGAAAAGAATGGTCCGGTTGGGGAACATCTTATCAAACAACCATTTCTGCTGACTTATCTTACGGAAGTTCTCACTGTTCTCAATACCTATCACCAACGTGTCTTCTGGAATGGAAAACTGCTCATAGTCATAGATGAACAAGTAAGAGCCGTCTGGCGGAAGGATTATAAACGGCTTGCTATTCAGCAATGCTTTTATCCGTACATAGCTGTTGATCAAGAATCCTTTCATTACCCTGTGATGGACGAACTTGCTGTCACCCGTCAGCTGCACTTGCTTGGCGCGGTCGGCTTCTTTCTTGACAAGCATGCTGAGTGTCTCCTCCAAATCGATGAGATGATATTTCCCTGCAAGATAATTGCAGAATTGCTGACGGTCGCCAGCCTTATAAGCGCGCTTGCTTCCATGAGCAATGACAGACAGCATCCCATCATCCATCATCTCACCGAGCCCACGGAAGGAGCGCAACCTGCTTGCCGGAACAGTTTCGCCATTGGCAAGGCTAATGAAGTTTCTTATTAGTCCTTGTGTTATATTCATTTATTATGGGTTTATAGTCACTTCAGAAAAATCATAGACTTTCCAGAAAGACTAAATAATCGTCATCAGAGTTTTCACCACGGTGATATTGTCGGAGTCCTTGCTCAGAGAGTAAGTGTATTTGTATGCCGTGGCATTATAGGTCGTCGGACTGCTGTTTACAAGATAGATATTCCGTTTGTTGGCGAAGTCGAGGATGCCAGCTACGTTGTCAGGATGGAGCTTGCCAATCTCGTCCATCATGCAGTGCAGGCGGAAATCGCCGAAGTGCTTGCTGACCTTATTCTTGAACACGTTGATGAGCATGATGTTCACCATTGCCTTCACGAGCACGTCGGTGCCGTCGCTGCCCACGTTGGAGAGTCGCTCCACCCACCCTGTGTCATTATCATTCTCACGAACGCGGAACTCCAGCTTAAAGACATCGGCAAGCGTTATCATGTCACGCTTCTGGTCGGCATCAAGTTCATCCATGAGCAGGGTGAGCAACTCCACAGCACGACGATTGTTCTGCACGCGCTGGCTCTCATCAGTAAACAGATCCATCTCGCCAATACTGTCGGAGTGCTCGTCGTTGAACTTCTTTATGACGAGCAGATGCTGAACAAGGCGGTCGCTGCTATCGGAAAGCTGCAGCTTAATATCCTTGACAACCCCGACAAAGTTGTTCTCCCGGAAGTCGCGGTTTATCTCGTTGACCGTTGCCTGCACCTGGCTGCGGTTGCTCATCAGGTTGCCCGTCTCATAGCCGATGGTGCGGAGGATGCGTGCATACTGGTCGCTGACACGCTGGCGGTAGCTCTCGATCATGTCGTTGCCCACGAACTCAGAGAGGTTGGCGGCAAAGTTGGTGTAGTCGGCTTCCGTGTTGAACTCCGTGGGAAAGTGGAAAGTGTTCTGCGCCGTGAAGTTCCCTTTGAATTGCTTGACAGCATTGGTGAAAGACTCACGGTTGCGTCCGAGGGTCATAATCTTGTTTTTTAGTTCGGATAGGATTTCTCCAAGCGGCTTAACAGTCTCTATTACATTATTATCGGCAAACTCCGCAGGCCATGACTCCGATGCCATGAACCCCTCTGTATCATGGACGGCTGTTTCTGTGCTCTTTTTCTGCTCACAGAGGCGTCCACATTCATCGGAAATCATCTTTATGCTTTCATCGAGCCTTCGCTTGCGGACGGCGAACTTGTCGTCGAGGTCGTCGAGTTTCACCTTCAGAGCTCTGCGTTTGTCCTTGTTCTCCTGTTCATGGTCGAAAAGGTCGGCCTTATCCCTCAGCCAATAGGCATAGTCGTTGCGGTGCTGATTGATGAAACTCAACAGAGAGTCGACATCTTGCAGCATGCCCCTCAACCGTGACAACTGGTTTGTGTCGACGCCAAGCCCATGTAACTCACGGTCCATCAGTGCGTCGAGTTCCTTCAACCGCCTTTCAGACTCAACTCCTATGGCGGTTATTTCTTTGGCAATTTCATCTTCAAGAGCCGCATACTTAGCTTGAATTTCTTTCTTGTCGTGAGAGAAATTCTTCCGCAGTTTGTCTTGTTCCTTAGCATGGTCCGCTTCCGTCAGTCTCTGTTCACTCTCAACGTTCTGCAACTGTTCATTGGCATTATCGAGTTGATGTAAGTTCGCGTCCAACTGTTTCTGACGATGCTCCTGCAGTTGTTCCTGCAACTTGGCAAGGTCATCCTCGGCAGCCTTTATCCTTGGAGGGATACTCTGAATCTCAGCGTCCATGTCCCGCTTTTCGGCACGAAGCTGGCGGAGCTGATTGCTCGGTTTCTTCTCCATCTGCTCAATATCACCTTCGAGCTGCTTGCGGCGCATGACAATGCGGTCCTGACATTCAGCAAGCTTGCCCTCGACAGTGGCTTTCTCTTTCTGAATGTCAGATGGTGTGCGGACTGTGCGGTCAATGCTATCGGTGTCGATATGAATCCCGAAGAGAGATTCCGACCTCCCCTCCTTTGACGGATTGAGAGCTGTGTTATAGAGTACCGATTCCTCATCGGCAATTTTGCCAATTGTGTTCTCCCAACCACGGACATTGTTGCCGAGCCACTCAACGAACGAACCTTTCTGCCGCTCAAGCAACTGGCTCAGACTGGCGATTCGCTTGTTGATGGATTCCATCTCATGCTCCATCTCACGGATGTCGGCTTCAGCCTTGTTTTCAAGTTCCTTGCGTTGCAGTTCCGTCTCATGGGTTATCTGGTCAATGTTGCGTAGCTTTTGTGCCGAATCCTTTTGCAGTTGCAGATTGTCAGCACGGAGAGAATCGATACGTTTCTTGTCCTCCTCCATCTGTCCGGCAAAGGGATTGGCGGTTTTTATCTTCTCGCGGTTTACCTTTATGTCAGCAATCTCTTTCTGTAGAAGGTTCCTCTTTTCCTGCACGCTTTGCTGACGGCTCTGGAACTCCTTGCCGATGCGTTCGGAGTCATCAACAAATTTACTTTGCAGATTGCCCGTTTCCTTTGCCTCACTGACTTTCAGGTCGGAGATGCGGCGTTGACACTCCGTCTCGCGCTGCTTCCGGCTTTCCGTCTCCTTCAGTTTGAGCTGGTCATACTTCTCCTTAACGTCCTTATTTTTACTTGTCAGCTGGTCAATTTGTCCGTTGAGGGTATCACGGCGGATGTGCAACTCGTTTTCGTGCGAGATCTTGTCTATAATCTCATTGATGCCAATCTCGGCATAATACTGCTGCTTACGGTGTGTCTCGTCAAGGATGTGCTTCAGCGCTCCGTCCTGTTTGTTCAGCTCAGCCAGCTGCCTGTTGTATTTCGACGCTTCCTCAGCAGCCGCACGGCGTTTATTGTCAAGCAATAGTTTCGTTTCCGAAATCTTGTCATTTATCTTCGGCAATTCCTCGCGGTCACGATCAAGGGCGAAAAGCGTCTGCCCCGTCAACTCCGCAATCATTTTACGGCAAGCCTCATAGGTGCCATAGGTGTCAAGCACACGGTCAGCCTCATGACGCACCTTAACAGTCCCGTTCTTCTCCTTGCGGTACCACTTACTGATGTCATCATACTGCATTCGAAAGTCCTTCACCTCCGTGCGTATTTGGTTCAGGTCGATAAAGCTGTGGTCGGCGAAGTCCATTGAGTCGATGATGATGTCCTTAATGACTTGGCTCTCAAGACTCTGGTTGAGGAAGATATTTTGTATGGTCCGTGGTACATTCTGGTACTTAACACTCTCCATAATGGAGAATCGCCTTAACTCGCGGTTGACGATCTGGTTGTTGCCATAGAGAATATCGAGATACTGTTGCTGAGTGCGAACTATATTGCTCTTGAAGACACGGACTCCAATATTCTGACTGATCTTTCCCCACTCATAGCTTGCATTGCCTTCCCCATCAATGAAGAACTCCCTTTGATAGGGATCATCGACAAAGCGGAATGCCGCCCTGCCTTGCGAGCGGAACGCCATTATGAAGAACTTGCCGTTCTCACGTGTCACTTCATAGATGATGAAAGAGTTGGGATTAGGAAGATAGAAGTCGTCGAAAGGCTTCTGCCCCTGCTGCGTGCGGATGCCGAGACGCTGTTTGTTGGCATTGTAGAAGAAGAGGATGGCGCGGAGAATTGTCGACTTGCCAACTCCTTGCGTACCTATAAAATGGACGTTGCCGTCGAGGTTGATCTCGGCGTACTTTATATTGGCACTGTTTATGAAAACTATCTTATTCAGGTATCTCATTGCTGACCTCCTCGCTAATATTAATGCAGTCGATGATATTCTCAATGTAATGGAATGCCGACATCACCTTGTATATTCCCTCTATCTCGCTTATCTGCTCGGCAAACCCATTATCGACAAGCTTGCCGACAAGCGTCTCAAGCTTGTCACGGTTCGACGACTTCTCCGGGAACAGTCCCTGAAGTTTTTCTTTCAGTTCGAGGTTGCTGCGAAGCTGTACCTCCATCTGTGCAATGTTGAATTGGGTGCCGACATCGAAGCTCGTGTCATAAGCCTTGAGGAAATCGAGATAGTCAATCCATTGGAGAAGTCCCTGCAACTTGTTCTCAACATTTATCTTCGCCTCCTTGCGTGCAAAGTAGAAGTACCCTTCACCGGCACATAGCTGGAAATCTATCTGTGAGAAGTAATCGGCATAGTACTGCTGATTCTCCTCCAAGTCGTTGTAGAGGGAACGGGACGCCGGGTCGATGGAATTCGCCGATATGAACTTGCCGTTTGACAATCGCTGGAATATCTCACTGGTATGTTTCATCGTAAGTGTGTTGGTTATTTAGTTTTTAGTTTGTCTTTGGAAATATGATTGGAACGATGACAGTGTGCCCCTCAACATCGACGGATGATGTCTGCTCGTCGAACCGTTCGTCACGATCATACTGTGAGGCGAGCTGCAGAAAGAGGACAAGGCGTTCCTCCGGTGTTGTCTCCGTCCTGAAAGGATAGTTCCAAAGGTATGTGAACAGGTCCGCGCTCTGTGCCAGAAAACCATTGATGAGTTCCTGGTGGTTGAACACTCTCCTTCCATCGCTCGTTTGACGAAGGTAATGGCTGTCGATAGGTCCTGCAAGCTTCGAGCGGATAAGGGTCTTTTTCGACAATCGGCTCCGTACCTTTTCGAGGATGTCAATGGATGCGTCGTCATTTCTCAGGAAGTCGAGCGAGACAAAAGTGCGGTACTTTGTCTGCGGCTCCATCCACACGTCATTCGTACTTGAAAGCAAGGTCTCAATGTCGGAGCTCTCGGTGAGCATCTGCTGGTCGCGCATGTATTTCAACTGACGTATCTTGCGAACGATGTGGCTCTGATAGTCGATACGGTTCAGATAGTCGATAATCTGCGCGCCAATGGCAATGAGCCCATGAGTGGTCTCGCGAAGTCCTGCCCTCACTTCGGCAATGGTCGTCAGGAGGTCAACGTCCATGGCAGTCTTGAAGAAGATAGTTTGTGTGTCGATTATCTTTTCGGTCTCGGTTATGAGTGCCACTATCTGCTTGCGCTTCTCGTCGAAGTCCTTCAGCCGGAGTTTCTTGAGTTTGAAGTCGGGTTCCTGTTTGTAGGTCGTGTCGATGTTACGTTTCAGGTCGATGACATTCTTACGGGTAACAATGTCGATGTTTCGGAACGTATGCCTAACCTCACGCATGAACTGCGCCTTTCGCTTGTCGGAGTCAGTTGCGAGCCATGACTCGATGTTCAGCTTCAGGCTGTTCACATACTGTTCGACAGAAGCCACATTGATGTCCTCGTTGATGGCAAGGACATTCTCGAAGAACTTCTGATAAGTGTCGTCGAGTTCAAGAGAATCGGCATTCTGAATGATAACGCCATGGTTGATAAGGAATTGTAGATAGCCTTCGTTGCCATCAAGAACCTCCACCGCGTCGTCATAGCGTATGGCCATGGTCTTTCGCTTGCTGAACATGTCAGCAAGCAAGGCTTGTCCACGGCCAAGCCAGCGTATCAGTTCTTTTAGATTTCTGAATGTCTCCATAACGTTCACTCTATTCAGGTATATTCTATATTGCATGTACCTGGTAGAAAGAAAGTTCGCATTTAGTTGTTAAGTTTAGCAGCTATTTTCCTCACCTTGGCGGTGTAGTTGCGGTCTTCAGCATAGCCAATGCGTTTGAGAAAAGCATAGTAGTCACCACCGTTATATTTGTACTGTACATCGTCGACATAGGCCTTCACTGACTCCTCCCAATTGTTGAAAGTATAGTAACTCCCGTCACTGGGATGCCTTAAGCCAAAGAGGTTATGACTCTCCATGCACAAAGGACTTGAGAAATAACCGGTCTCCAAGAGCGCCTGGGCCAGGACTATCTTCTTCTCCTTGACATTATATTTCTCCAAGACAGCAATCAGATTGTCAATATTAAGGTCCTCATATTCAGCGAAGTCCTCATCAGCCATGCTTAAAGGAAGCTGCATCTCACACAGCGTATCCGATTTCTGATCGTTTTTAGCTGCAGCAGGAAGCGCGTCCGGCACAATAGGAGCCTGCGACCATGCCAAGCCGGTCGTAGTACAAAACAGAACAGTGAATAGTATCTTTTTAAAAATCTTCATGTCGTTCATATATTCTTCAAACGACACCGAGCTACTATTATTGCCTCTTGACTTCCCTTTTAACGCTCTTTGCATCTTCGATGTCATTAACGTGAACAAATCGTTAAGATAGGGTTGCCATGATGAGAAAAATTGGTAACTTTGCAAATTGTTTGTTTTTATTGCATCATTACCATGATATTGGAAAAGTTCCTTGGATTCAATCCTCAGACTATGCGCCGCCGCACGGAAGTCGTTGCCGGCGCTACCACCTTTCTCACGATGTGCTATATCTTAGCCGTCAATCCCACTGTCCTCGGCGCCACCGGTATGGACAAGGGCGCCCTCTTCACAGCCACAGCCATTGCTTCAGCCATTGCCACACTGCTCTTGGCCCTCATGGCTAAGCTGCCCTTTGCGCAGGCTCCCAGTATGGGTCTGAACGCCTTCTTCGCCTATACCCTCTGTCAGACAATGGGCTATAGCTGGCAGCAGTCGTTGGCTATCATGCTCATTGAGGGTATCGTATTCCTGCTCATCACCTTTCTCAACGTCCGTGAGGCCATCCTCAATGCCATTCCTACCAATCTGCGCTACGCTATCTCTGTGGGCATCGGCATGTTTATCGCTTTTATTGGACTCAAGAATGCCGGTGTCGTCGTGGCTTCTCCGGCAACCTTCGTTACCTTAGGTAAGTTTACCCCGACCTGCATCCTCGGTGTTATTGCCATCGTCCTTAGCGGTATTCTGATGGCAAGGAAGGTAAAAGGAGCACTCTTCTACAGCATCATCATCGCTACGATAGTAGGAATTCCATTGGGAGTGACGCAGATTCCTAATGGCTGGCTGCCAGTGTCGCTGCCACAAAGTCTGTCTCCCGTATTCTGCAAGTTCGACTTTACCGGTCTTATGAACTTCCGCACCGTCATGGTCGTCATCTCACTGCTGCTGGTGAACATCTTCGATACCGTCGGCACTCTCGTAGGACTGGCTTATAAGACACATATCGTGCGCACCGACGGCACAATTCCCCATATCAAAGAAGCCATGATGAGCGACGCCATTGGCACGACCTGCGGTGCTTTCCTCGGTTCGAGTACGCTGACCACCTATGTGGAGAGTGCGTCGGGAATCGCGGAGGGCGGACGCAGCGGACTGACCTCCCTGACTACGGGGCTGCTCTTCCTTGTTGCACTCTTCCTGTCGCCCATTTTCCTCCTCATCCCCGGAGCAGCTACGAGTGGCGCTTTGGTTCTTGTCGGCGTGCTGATGCTCGACTCCGTGAAGCTCCTCGACCTCTCCGATGTCAGCGAGGCTTTCCCCGCCTTCATCACGATGATAACAATGGTGCTCTGCTATTCCATTGCCGACGGCATCTGCTTGGGTATCCTGAGCTATGTCATCCTCAAGATTTGCACACGGCAGTGGGATAAGCTCAATGCCACACTCATCATCCTCAGCCTTATCTTCGTCGCCAATTTCATATTCCAGTAAAAAGAGGGAAACAACCATTCGTCTCCCGGGATAAGGGACGGAGCCAACTCCACCCTTACCCCGGGAGATGTCGTTTTATAGGCCCATGCTGACGATTTGGCATGGTCTTCGGCCAAAATGTCACAAAGAACGTACGGGCATAAAGATTGCAATAGAGTGGGTGAGGTTCAGAAGAACTCCAAGAGGTTGCAAGAAGCCTTGAAGGAGTTTGGAAGAACGAAAGAAAAAAAATATAAACTAAAGATATAAATAGGAGGTAATGACTATGTTGTTTCCAGTATTGAATGGTTGGTTTGACAATGATTTTAATGACAACTTCTTCAATGGCGCTCTTTCCCGCGTCAACACCACATCTCCTGCAGTGAACGTGAAGGAAGATGTCGATAAATACACGATGGAGGTTGCCGTTCCAGGCATCAAGAAAGAGTATGTCCGCATAGACCTCAATAAGGACGGCGAGCTGGAGCTTGCTATTGAGAACAAGCTTGAGCACAAGGAAGAGGATTCGAAGAAGGAGGAGCACAAGGAGCATTATCTGCGCCGTGAGTTCTCTTACAGCAACTACCAGCAGACATACTCTCTGCCCGATGATGTCGACAAGGAGCACATCGCCGCTAAGGTGGAGGACGGTATCCTTACCATCACGCTGCCGAAGATAAAAAAGTCGGAGGAAGCTAAGAACGGTAGAACAATAGAGATTGGTTAACATAGTAGATTGGTTGAAAGTTTGATAATGATTGGTTGTTAAATGAATACGGCCGCGAGCAGTGATGCCCGCGGCCGTATTTTTATTTAGCTATCGCCTCATTTATTTGACTATCTTTCTCCCGTTGATGATGTAAACACCGTGGGGTAAGGCGTTGAGATTGGTGCCCATATAGACGCCGTCGACAGTAAAGATTCTGTTGTCGGCCGGCTTGTTGATACGAATATCGTTAATGCCCGCTGCTACGTCATGGATGTAGTTGAACGTCACGACGCCATTGCTATATTTGATATTCTGAAGCGCCTTGTTGGTGGACAACTTATGCGTCAAGTTGCTGTCATACCAGCAGAAGTTCGGTTGCGGCTTGGCATCGCTCAGCTCAGTGACGTTCAGCGTATCGGGAGACATGTTGCCAGTGCCGGGGAAGAGATCACCACGAAGGCTGGTAGAATAAATTGGTTTGTTTGCTTCAATGTAACTCGACAAACAAGCTCCATCAGCGGGCACTACTGCCATACCGGGATAGCTTTTGGTGTCATTGAAACGTATATCTAATGACAAATCCCCAGATGGACGATTGACATGATAAACAAGCAATCCTTCACCACACTGATACTTGTTCCAACCATCTTTTTTAATCTTCTCCAACATGAAATATTCATCGCTATTATTAGGATTGACAATCTTGTAAGCAGTGCCACCATCCAATGTTGATTTGCTCATTGTCACGGCCTGATTAGCGGTAAGTTCCTCTATATCAACCGGCCATCCCATCTCTTCTTTCTCAAAGGCAGTGTAGGCAGTAGGAAAAAATCCATCAAACCCTGCATACTCCCCGCCATCCATCAAATCCCAATATTCCATTTCTTGGTTGTCAACCATTCGAGCAGATGAAGTGTAGGGATAAATGTCTGGAAGTCCGAGCGCATGGCTGAACTCGTGGCAGGTTGTACCTATTCCTGCAATCAATGGAGTTGTACCTGTTGTATCAACTTTTCTATTATCAATATAAAAAGATGTTTTCTCTGGAGCCATACTGAACCATCGTATGGCTTTACCAGCTAATTCAGTTGATATTTGTCCAGTGCGAGCCCATACTGTTGTATTTGCGCCACCATCATTCTGTCCAGTTCCAGCATAAAGAATATAAACGCAGTCGACGGTGGAAGCCCCGTTACAATAGGCCGAAGCATCAGTAATTTTCTCATCAGATGCTTGGAGTTTAGCTATAGCATCTGTGATTAATTGATCAGTGTTCTCGTCAGAACCATCATCTGCTGTCCCCCCATAGTAAGTCTCTTTTTGGTCAAGAGTCACAGGACCATAGATTTTGAAGTTAATTTTAAATGTACCACTGCTCATATCACTGAAATACTGCGCAACGGAGCCATGGTTATAGCCATTCCCGTTACCAAGATCTTCCTGAGAGGTACCATTGAAGAACTGATCAAAAGCTTTAGTCGGGTTGTTGACCGTAAACTTTACATCCTGAAAATTGACAAGAATGACAGGAATGTTTATAGTGCCGGTGTGGGGTACATATTCCTTTGTCGCATCTATGACCCTTGTCTTCGTATCACCTTCATTCTGAAGCTTTTCCAGCAATATTGACGTTCCGCATCTACGGAAAGGTCGTTCTATATTCAGCTCCGGCAACTGCGCAAAGGCAGTTGTGGAGGAGACAAAGAGAGAAAAGGCAATAAGTAGAATTGTCTTAAACATAATATATCTGTGTTATTGTTTTTGTGAATATGCTGATTGTCAGCGCTTCGGTGGAATATTCATCGCTCTGCGGTAAGAGTGGATGATGGGGTCGTTGTCATCAGCATCCATAGCATTGAATATCTTCGCCAAGCGTTTCGCATTTCGTTTGTCGCGCCGCTTCTTCTTGCTGAGCAGTTCGGAAAGGTTGAAGTCGATACCCGTGATGGGGTTGCGTAGCTCCACCTCCGTCTTGTCAGCTTTAGTCCATCGCTTCACGGCCTCCTGAAAGTCGCTTTGACGGCTGGCATAGACAACGACTTCTCCCACATTATTATAATCTTTGATAACAGGGATAGAATCTTCCACCAACTTAGCCGGGATACGCAGAGCCATATATCCGGGCTTGGTGAGCAGCAGGGTGTCGAACTTCTCCGGCAGTGATACCATTCCCAAGACATTGGTGGAGTCGGGCCGGGCATGACTGTCCGTCCACACGGTAAAACCTTGTATGGGTCGTCCGAGCTCAGGGTCGAAGACCATCACATGACGCTGTGCTGAAGCGATATGCACAGAGAGCAATGTCAACAGAAGGAAAAGAATCTTCTTCATATGCTACAATCTTTTACAATGCAAAAATAGCAAAAAATATCTGTCCAACGAAAAAATATCACTTGACTTGTGACATTTTAACGTTTGCCCGCTTCAAAAAAACGCTCTCTTTTGGTATTAATTCCCAAAAAATCAACTAACTTTGCATTCCAAAAGGATTAAAACAGAATTTAGGTAAGATCAAGATACAAAATAAATATCTTAAAATGGCTGAAACAAGACAAATCAAGACAGCTCTGATCTCCGTCTTCCATAAGGACGGACTGGAGGATCTCCTTAAGAAACTGAACGAGGAAGGTGTGAAGTTCCTTAGCACAGGTGGTACACAGAAATTTATCGAGAGTTTGGGCTATGACTGCGAGAAGGTTGAGGATGTGACAACATATCCCTCTATCCTCGGCGGTCGTGTGAAGACTCTCCATCCAAAGATATTCGGCGGTATTCTGGCGCGCCGTGATAACGCCGGTGACCAGGAGCAGATGAAGGAATATGATATTCCGGCTATCGACCTCGTCATCGTAGACCTCTATCCCTTTGAGCAGACAGTGGCCAGCGGTGCTTCGGAGCAGGACATCATCGAGAAGATAGACATCGGCGGTATCTCTCTGATCCGTGCTGGAGCAAAGAACTTCAAGGATGTGGTTATCATTCCGAGCAAGGCAGAGTATCCCGTCCTTTTAGAGTTGCTCAACAGAAAGGGCGCCGAGACAGACATTGAAGACCGCCGCATGCTGGCTGAGAGAGCCTTTGGCGTGAGCAGTCATTACGATACCGCAATCCACGAGTGGTTTGCACAATTTTAAATAAGACCAAAAAGAAATTATGGGAATGTTTTCATTCATTCAAGAGATAGCAATGGATCTTGGCACTGCCAACACCATCATTATCAGTGATGACAAGATTGTTGTTGACGAGCCGTCAGTCGTTGCCCTTGACCGCCGCACCGGCAAGATGATTGCCGTAGGTGAGAAGGCAAAGATGATGTACGAGAAGACCCATGACAACATCCGTACAATCCGTCCGTTGCGTGATGGTGTCATCGCCGACTTCACAGCCTGCGAGCAGATGATGCGCGGCCTCATTAAGATGGTTCATACTGGTAGCCGTCTGTTCTCCCCGTCGCTGCGTATGGTCATCGGTGTGCCGTCAGGTTCTACCGAGGTGGAGCTTCGTGCTGTCCGCGACTCTGCCGAGCATGCCGACGGTCGTGATGTCTACCTTATCTTCGAGCCTATGGCTGCTGCCATCGGTATCGGTATTGACGTAGAAGCCCCGGAGGGCAATATGATTGTCGACATCGGCGGTGGCTCTACAGAGATTGCCGTTATCTCGTTGGGTGGTATCGTGAGCAACAACTCTATCCGTATCGCCGGTGACGACCTCACGGCTGATATTCAGGAGTATATGAGCCGCCAGCACAATGTGAAGGTCTCAGAGCGTATGGCCGAGCGCATCAAGATTCATGTGGGTTCTGCCCTTACCGACCTTGGCGACGAGGCTCCCGAGGACTATATCGTTCATGGTCCTAACCGCATCACGGCTCTGCCGATGGAAGTTCCTGTCTGCTATCAGGAGATAGCTCACTGCCTCGACAAGACAGTGGCAAAGATAGAGAATGCTGTGCTCTCAGCCCTTGAGGCCACACCGCCAGAGCTCTATGCCGACATTGTGAAGAATGGCATCTACCTCACCGGTGGTGGCGCCCTTCTCCGAGGCCTTGACAAGCGTTTGCAAGACAAGATCAGCATTCCTTTCCATATCGCTGAGGATCCCCTCCACAGTGTGGCAAAGGGTGCGGGTATCGCCTTGAAGAATGTTGACCGTTTCTCGTTCTTAATGAGATAAAATACTTAGGGGTCCGGTACTCTGTGCGTGCATAAGCATCTCAGCGGAGTGCCGGACTTCTTTCTGACAATGCACAACTTAGTAGAGTTTATACGAAATTACAACCACTGGTTTCTCTTCGTCCTTCTGGAGGTTATCAGTCTGGTATTGCTGTTCCAATACAACAGCTACCAGGGCAGCGTGTGGTTTTCTTCAGCCAATTATGTAGCGGGCAAGGTCCTGAGCGTAGAGGCTGAGATAGAGAGTTTCTTCTCGTTGGGAAAAGTCAACCAGGAGCTCACACAGCGGAATCTGTATCTTGAGCAGCAGGTGAGCAAACTGTCTGGTCAACTCACGGAGGCCACCAAGGACACAGGATGGGTGCATCGTAATGAACTCGCTTTGCTAAAGGACTATCATCTCATCCCTGCAAAAGTTGTCAGCAACTCTATCTCCCGCACGGACAACCTTATCACCATCAATCGTGGTACGAGCGACGGTGTGAGGAAAGATATGGGTGTAGTCTGCGGCAATGGTGTCGTGGGCATTGTCTATCTGGCAGCCAGCCACTACTCTGTCGTCATCCCTGTACTCAACGCACAGTCTAATATCAGCTGTCAGATACGTGGCCGCGGCTATTTCGGCTATTTGCACTGGACTGGCGGCGACTCCCAGAAAGCCTATGTTGAGGATGTGCCCCGCCATGCCCGCTTCCGTCTGTATGATGAGGTGGAGACAAGTGGCTATTCGTCTGTCTTCCCCCCGGGCATCCTTGTGGGAAAAATTCTCCATGTGTACAATTCCGTTGACGGTATTTCTTATCGCTTGCAGATAAAGTTGTCAACTGACTTCTCGCGGCTTCGTGATGTCTGTGTCGTCGACAATGCGCCTGTCCAGGAACGGCTTGACTTACTGCGCGCAGCCCAGGATTCGCTGAAAGCAGATAAGAATCAGCAGGATAATGGAGAGTAGAGATGATGGATAATAACAAGTTAATAGGTATTGGTGAATGAGCATTGATTTTCTAAAACGGTTGTTACTTTTCTTTGGGCTTCTGTTGGCACAGGTGCTTGTACTGAACCATGTCCATCTCTTTGGCGTGGCAATACCTTTATTATATGTATATTTTGTCCTTAGCTTCCCCCGCGACTATTCCCGTAACGGGGCGCTGGTGTGGAGCTTCCTGTTAGGACTCTTTATAGACATCTTTTCTAACACGCCCGGAGTAGCAGCTTTCTCCATGACATTGGTTGCTGTCATACAGCCTTATGTCCTCAGACTGTTTATCCAGCGCGACAACGACGACAACATACAGCCAAGCATCTTTGCCCTCGGAATCAACAAATACACACTGTATGCACTGATACTCATCTTCGTTTATTGCCTGACGTTCTTCACCATGGAGACATTTACTTTCTTCAACTTCGGAAAGTGGTTCTTGTCAGTGGTAGGAAGTACAACCCTTACACTCTTCATGGTGGTTGTTATCGACAATTTGCGTAAAGACTGAATACCAATAGTGTGATATTGTGATTTTGTGATTTGTTCAATCAGAGCATAAAGGTTCATGAAGAATTTCAATCTTGATAACAGACGATTTGTCATCAGCGGTATAGCAGTCGTTATCGTAACCCTGTATATAATCCGCCTTTTTGCTCTTCAGGTGATGAGCGATGACTATCGAAAAAGTGCCGACTCCAACGCTTTCCTGAAGAAGGTGGAGTTCCCCAGCCGTGGTATCATCCGCGACCGTAACGGGCGCCTTCTCGTCTTCAACCAGCCTTCTTATGATATCATGGTTGTCATGAACGAGGAGCACGGACATCTTGATACCCTTGACTTCTGCCAGACTTTAGGTATCACCAAAGACTGGTTTATCAAGCGAATGAATGACATCAAGGACCGTTCGAAGAATCCTGGCTATTCCCGATTCACGCAGCAGCTCTTCATGAGCCAGATTGATGACAAGAACTTCTCCGTCTTCCGCGAGAAGATGTTCCGCTTCCCAGGATTCTACATCCAGAAGCGTACGGTCCGGCAATATCAGTATCCTTATGGTGCACATGTCTTGGGCGAGGTAGCCGAGGTTTCACAGTCGGATATTGACGAGGACAATTACTACCAGCCCGGCGACTATATTGGCAAATTGGGCGTTGAGCGCAGCTATGAGAAATATCTCCGCGGTGAGAAGGGCGTGCAGATTCTTCTGCGCGATGCTCATGGCCGTGTGCAAGGTAGATATATGAATGGCAAATACGACCGTCGGCCTGTTCCAGGCCGGGAGCTGACCTTGGGCCTTGACGTCCGGCTTCAGGCTCTTGGTGAGCGGATGTTGGAAGGCAAGATCGGTGCCATCGTGGCCATCGAACCTTCTACAGGACAGATCCTCTGTATGGTGTCATCTCCAAGCTATGACCCGCGACTCCTGGAAGGCAAGAACCGCAGCAAATACCATAAGTTCCTGACCCACGACAACCGGAAGCCGCTACTCAACCGTGCCATCATGGGACAGTATCCTCCTGGCTCTACCTTTAAGACGTCCCAGGGTCTCACCTTCCTCACCGAGGGCATCATAACGCCACAGACGCCATTTCCTTGTCACAGAGGCTTCTATTACAAGGGATTACACGTGGGTTGCCACAGCCATCCGTCACCACTGACCCTTGTGCCGGCTATCAGTACATCGTGCAACGCCTTCTTCTGCTGGGGGCTCTTCTATATGATGAGCAACCGCCAGAAGTATCCTACTGTGCAAGATGCGATGAATACATGGCGCGACTATATGGTCTCTATGGGCTTCGGATACAAACTTGGCATAGACCTGCCTGGTGAGAAACGAGGACTGATTCCTAATGCCAAGTTCTACGACAAGGCTTACCATGGCTCTTGGAATGGACTGACAATTATCAGTATCAGCATCGGCCAGGGCGAGGTCAACCTCACTCCGCTACAGATTGCCAACCTCGGTGCTACCATTGCCAACAGAGGCTACTACTATGTTCCCCACGTAGTGAAGAAGATTCAGGGTGTCCCTCTTGATACGATGTTCACTCGTCGTCATTATACCAAAGCCTCACGCCGTGCCTATGACTATATCGTCGCCGGTATGCGCTCTTCGGCTATGGGCGGCACCTGCCGCATGTTGGGTTCTCTGCCTTTCGCCGCTTGCGGTAAGACGGGTACAGCGCAGAACCGTGGGCATGACCACTCTGTATTTATGGGCTTTGCACCGATGGACCATCCCAAGATAGCCATTGCGGTCTATGTGGAGAATGGTGGATGGGGCGCCGACTACGGTGTACCTATCGGCAAGGTGCTGATGGAACAATATATAACAGGCAAACTTAGCAAGGCAGGACAGAATCTTGCCGCTGAGATGCAGAAACGCAGAATTTCCTATGGAGACGCAGAAAGATAGTCAGAGACAGCCCAGCGTGCTCAGAAGCCTGGACTGGTGGACAATAGGCATCTACATGGCACTGTTGGTATTAGGCTGGATGAGTGTTTGTGGAGCCAGCTATACCTATGGTGAGACCGACATCTTCAGTCTCTCCACTCGTTCGGGTATGCAGATCGTCTGGATTGGTACGTCGCTCGTATTGGGCTTCGTGCTGATCATGCTTGACGACAGATTCTACGACACCTTTGCTTATGTCATCTATGCAGTGCTGTTGCTATTGCTATTCCTGACGATATTCAATCCTCACGAGATTAAGGGCTCTCGCTCGTGGCTCGTTCTGGGCCCCTTACGCTTACAACCAGCTGAGTTCGCTAAGTTTGCCACGGCCTTGGCGGTATCGAAGCTGATGAGCACCTACGGCTTTGACTTGCGCCAACCCAGGCATTTTGCCGCCGCTGCTGCCGTCATCCTCACACCAATGGTATTCATTGTCTGTCAGCGTGAGACGGGATCGGCTCTGGTCTACTTAGCTTTCTTCCTGATGTTCTATCGCGAGGGTATGCCGGGGGGCGTTCTCTTTACGGGAGCTGCTATGGTCGTATACTTTGTCGTGGGCATCAAATATGAGCAGGTGTTCTTATGGGATACACCGACCTCAGTGGGTAAATTCATTGTCCTATTGCTCGTGCAGCTGTTTGCCTCAGGCATGGTCTATGTCTATGCTCGCAACCGGTTGCAGGCGCTGCGTCTTTCTGCCTTCTGTGTGGGCGTGACGTTGCTGATACTGCTTTTCTCGGAGTTCGTGATTCCTTTCGATATCGTGTGGGTTCAGCTCATCGTTTGCGCCGTACTCATTGGCTTCCTTGTCTATGAAGGCTTGTCGACCCGGATCATCCACTATCTGCTCATCGCTCTCTTCTCTATAGGAAGCATCATCTTCTTCTATAGCGCCGACTATGTGCTGAATGATGTCCTTGAGCCGCACCAGCGCGTCCGCATCAACGTCCTGCTCGGCCTTGACGACGACCTTGCCGGTGCCGGATACAATGTCCATCAGAGTGAGATAGCCATCGGTTCAGGTGGTTTGGGAGGTAAAGGCTTTCTGAACGGTACGCAGACAAAGCTGAAGTTCGTTCCGGAGCAGGACACCGACTTCATCTTCTGCACGGTGGGAGAGGAAGAAGGATTTGTCGGTTCGGCAGGCGTGCTGCTGCTTTTCTTAGCATTGATATTACGTCTGATTCACCTCGCTGAGCGACAACCTTTTAAGTTTGGCCGTGTCTATGGATATAGTGTTGCAAGCATCTTCCTCTTCCATGTCTTCATCAACGTAGGCATGGTACTGGGATTGACGCCTGTGATCGGTATTCCGCTACCATTCTTTAGCTATGGCGGCTCCTCGCTATGGGGCTTCACCATCTTGCTCTTCATCTTCCTAAGGATAGATGCGGGCAGAAACTTGGTGAGAAGCTAAAACGGACTGTCCGGAAAATATAACAAATCACATTATCACACTTTCGTAGCCAGATATCCCGGCCTTACCTATGCGTCACGAAAGTGTGATAATGTGATTTGTTACGTTTTATCGCTTTATGGGCATGCTAACATACATGAGCATATCTCTAAAAGCGCTCATAACTCATTGGCATAAATTATTTTAGACAATGCAAAACCGTCGGAAATGATTCGGCATATATAATTTCCGAGAGTGTGAATCCGTCACAATTTGTGTGATTAGGGTTCATTAAAAGAAGAATTAGTGTCTATAACGGCAAAGGAAATGTCGTTAATGGAGTGTTAAAGCAATGTCAAAGCATATCAGCTTAACATAAAGGAAAGTTTTTTTGTGTAATTTTGTAATATCAACGTAGATTTAATGGTTTTTATCACAAAATGTACAATGTTTTGATAGAACTATCGTGTGCTCCGCCATGGCTGGAACATTAAAAGAATATAGTAGCCTTCCTGGCTTTAATGACAAATTGAGTTCATTCAAGTTCCTGTATGCTCAGAAGGGACAATATACAGAACACTTTTAAAAACATTTCATCATGAAAATGATTCGACTGCATAGTAGCATATATCTGGCTCCACTATTACTTCTCGGTCTGTTGCTTTTCGCTTTGTCATCCTGCTCAAACGATGACACAGATGATGAAGCTACTAATTTCGGCAGTTTACGAGACTATACCTACGATGGTAGTCGGCTGTCAGTGACACTTGACGGTCAGAGCCTCTCTATCGTCAAGTCTGCTGTAGTCAAGTCGACGCTCTACCGTACAGAGAAAGGAGAACCGGATCCAAGTATAATCATCAACTATAGTCATATAGTCTATAAGTCCGTTGTCACCCTCAATGGTTTTCCTTCCGCGAAAATGACAACGACGCTTGAGACGCTCATGTACGATAACAAGGAGTTTGATGGAGAGACTACTGTCAATCATAAAACTTACAGTTATCACGGCGAATTTACCGGCGATCCAATGGATAGTTACAGTAAACAAGGACTTGTCATTCAGTTCACAAGCAAATAACACAGCACGCATGCAACAAGGAGAATCTGGCGGTACTCGCCAAAATGGTTCACCAACATACAATTCTCGTTACCACAAGGTTAAGCAGCATTTGCTGACCTTGTGGTTTCTTTTGATGATTTCTCACTCAATCCTTTCCGCCCAAACAGTGAACGACAGCGTCCAAATGCTGCGTCAAGTTAATGTGTCGGCAATGGCACTGCGAAATGTAAAAAGCACGGAGATGGGCCATGTGAATCTCTCAGGTGAGGCTATCATACATTTGCCAAGCCTCTTCGGAGAAGCCGACATCGTCAAGGCGCTACAGACGCTGCCTGGCGTGACGCAAGGTGTGGAGGGCTTCTCAGGACTCTATGTCCATGGGGGAGAAGGCGATGAGAATATCTTTCTTTACCAAGGAATGCCTCTGTACCATGTCGGGCACTTGGGCGGCATTTTCTCTGCCTTCAATGCCAATACCATTGACAACGTGGATTTTTTCAAAGCCGCTTTTCCTGCACGTTACGGGGGCTTTGCATCAAGCGTGGTAGACATCCGAATGAAACAGCCTGACTTTGAAAAGGCCTACGGTTCCCTGTCAGTTGGTTTACTTACGAGCCAGTTGTCGTTCACCTGTCCAGTCGTCAAGGATAAAGTTGGCATCTTCGTTGCCGTCAGGCGATCCTTAGTCGATCTCTTCGCCTTGCCCGTATTGGCCATTATCAACCATAGCAAGGAGAAAGACGGTGAAAAATATCTCGACAACTATTCTTTCGAGGATGCCAACGTAAGAATCGACTGGAAGGCTTCTCCAACCTTGCGTCTCTCATTTGTGGGATATGAGGGGCACGACTGCTTCAAAATCGGAGAGCGTGACTTCAACGCACAAAGCGAGGGTTACACGCTCGTCAATGGGAAACTGGTGCCTGATAATCCAGAAGATGTTACGCCTTATTTCGACGAGACGACCAACCGCCTCTCCTGGGGAAACTTGGGAGCGGCACTGAACGCCTCGCTCTATATCGGTGATTCGCAACTTTCTCTCCTCACCAGTGTCACTCACTATGCATCGCACTATACACAGCGTCACGAAGCACAGAGCGATCTCAACGACGGCGACACCTACACCTATAATCTCAGTGGTACACGCAACGCCATTACCGACCTCACCGCCAAACTGACGTGCAACACTCCTGTCACCTCTTTTTATCATTTGGAGACGGGACTCTCTGCCGTGGAGTATCACTTTCTGCCTGAAGATATTGAAAAGAGCGCTCAGCAAGGATCGCAACCTATCAACGAGCATAACAATAGCAAGGAGACCATCAATATTGGTGAGTTGAGTGCTTTTGCGGATAACAACCTCTCACCAACCCAATGGTTGGCCGTCAACATCGGCGCGCGTTTCTGCGACTATATCGCTAAGAACAAGTCCTACCTCGTCTTCGAGCCCAGGATAGCATCCCGCATATTGATGACATCAGATATAAGCATCAAACTGAGCTACACCCGTATGCATCAAGCTGCCCAACAGTTGTCTACCAACTATGTCAGTCTGCCCACCGACCTATGGCTGCCCACTGTAGCTATCACCAAGCCCTTATCATGCAATCAAATAGCTGCTGGTCTCTTTGCTAATCTCCCTCACAACACATGGGCTTCTGTAGAGGGCTGGTACAAAGATCTTCAGCATCTGATGGAGTACAAAGAAGGTACCACCGTGCTCAATCCCGACATGACCTGGAGCGAGAAAACCACAGAGGGTAAAGGATGGTGCTACGGCGTAGACACCAGCGTGCGACATCAGGGCAAACACTATGAAGCAAGCATCGGCTATAGCCTGTTATGGAACTATAGGAAGTTCGCACAACTCAATCGGGGACGTGTCTTCCCAGCAAAGTTCGACAACAGACATAAGATAGACCTTGCCCTCACTTATCACTACAATAAGGACATCGACTTCACCGCATCGTGGACTTACATGACGGGCAACCGTGTAACACTCGCCATATACAATTACGACCTATATGGCTCAACTGCCTACCCCGATGCACCGCAGCCGACCAAGCCTTTCCTTGAGGAAACCGGTATTGGCTATATTTCAGCACGCAACAACTACCGCATTCCAGCCTTCCAACGCCTGAACATTGGTATGACGCTTAGAAAGATGCGACGTAGTGGCAAGAAATCGGAATGGAACTTCTCGCTCTACAACGCTTACTGGCACCACAATGCCATTGCCATCAAGAAAGACGACGACAACGGTGTGCTCTTCACCAATAAAGAGGATTGGCACAGAGATTTTAAGGCTCTGAGTCTTATCCCTATTATCCCATCAGTATCCTACACTTATGACTTCTAATCATCACTTTTTCTATACTCCGCTCATCTGTCTCATTGCCATCTCACTATTACAGAGCGCGTGCTACCATAGTCTTGATCTCGACGACTATCGCGACGACGAGGGCAGAAACCTGTTGACACTCAACGCCATTGAGTGCCCTGACTCTGACATCGCAGTGATGGCTACCGCCACCTATTTCTTCTCCGACAAGCATTTAGAGCAAAGCTATGTTGACACACTTGCCCCTATACTCCACGTGAACGGACAAGAGTGCGGGCGAATGAGCTATAACGCTTCGCGGCATCTCTATTTCAGCAAGGTACGGCCACAGCAAGGAGACATCATCAACATCACCGCTCAATATAATGGTAAGGTGGTCAGCACAACCGACACCATGCCGCAACAGCCAAAGATAGAAGATTGGTCTTATACGGTACAGGGGCCTATGCATGTCTATAACGACGATGATCTTGTCTACACTTATCATCTGACATTCACGGACCCAGCCAACGAAAAGAACTATTACTTCCTGCAATATGATACTCCTACCAAGATGGAAGAGCCGTTCATGGGAGAGCGCAGGTTCACGCAAGAGTATGTGTTTCAAAAACTTGCCAACACCATTAACAAATATCTGCCACAATGGGAGCCTTATTCGCCTTATGGCCTGCCTTTCTCTGATGAGGGCATTGACGGAAACACACACACGCTCGTCGTACAGGAGATTTTGCAGCAACAGCCACTACGACAACTTGGACAAACCTCGCTTCATCGCAAATTCCGGCTGTTTGCTATCTCTCAGGCCTATTACCGTTACCTTGTCTCAGTCATCTGCCTGACAGGAAGCAGTACACTCCACAGCGCCATGATTGACTTGGGAGTCGCTGAACCTATGGCCGCCTTCAGCAATGTGGAAGGTGGTATTGGCATCCTCGGATGTTACGCCGAAGACAGCAAGACTGTGACCATACCACTAAAGAACTAAATCTCTATCTGCCCCCCCAAAAAAAAAGAAAAATCTTATTGTCTTGCCACTGAGATACCGATGTCAGAGACACCGGGCATGATTTCCCGTCTCATGTCGTGGCGAATGGTGATATGCAAGGAGTCGTTGGCGCTGAGCGGCAGTTCAGAGACGCGATACCTGTATTGGTAGTGATTGATACCGTGCCCCTTTATCTTTCCCTTGGTATCGAAAAGCACGCAATTGATGGTATCCGTATAGCAGTCCGTCTTGAACTTTGCTTTCACCGCCTTGGGCTTCACAAATTTGTTTTTACTCACAACCGGGTTTAGTCTATGATAGACCCTCTGCTCTACGATAAGCGTCAGCGACTGGAAAGGATAGTCATCCGTGATACGCACGCCAAGCGTCGTCACATACCTTCCCGCTGTTCTCACTGGCGGGACGTCATAGCTGAGTTCGTCAGCCCGGTCCCAACCAGTCAGCAGCGTATGGTCATAGCTGTCATAGACTTTATTGTCTTTACATCCCATAAGGATAGACAATGCCATCGGTAAAATGAATATCAGACGTTTCATCTTTCTGATGTTTTTATTCATTCGTCTTTGCCCCAGCGTCTTCCTTTGGAGCAGTCTCCGGCTTAGGCTTAGTGTCTTTCGCCTTATTGCCATTCTTCGCCTTCTTCTTTTTCTTCTTCTTGGCTTTATCGAATCTGCTCACGTCGGCATCAGCCAAAAGATCGTTCGGCTTCTTTGTCTCCTTGGGCTTGTCATCCTGTTGTAAGGACAGCGGTTTCTCGCCGCGCTTGTTCATCGCGATAATGTCTAAAGCCCGCTTGGCTGTTATCACCTCCATATTGGCACCGAGATTCTTGTCGGTGGAGTAGGTGCAGAGTCCAGCCAGAATATCAGCTTTGAAGAAATGATATTCCCCGTCTTGCGTTATCAGGATTACGTCCTTGGGCGGAAGTTTGCGTCCTGCCTCTATATAGTCGTCAACCTCGTAGTTGAGGCAGCACTTGAGCTTTGCACACATACCGGCGAGCTTCTGAGGATTCAGCGAGATGTCCTGGATCCTGGCCGCATTGGTGGAAACACTGGAGAAGTTCTTCATCCAGGTAGCACAACAGAGCTCACGACCGCAAGGGCCGGTACCTCCAATACGTCCAGCCTCCTGGCGCGCACCAATCTGCTTCATCTCAATCCTCACATGGAAGGTCTCAGCAAGGACCTTGATAAGCTTTCGGAAGTCCACACGCTCATCGGCGATATAATAGAAGATAGCCTTATTGCCGTCACCCTGATATTCCACATCGCCAATCTTCATCTGTAAGCCCAAACTCTTGGCTATCTGCCGGCTTTGAATCATGGTATCATATTCGCGGCTCTTCGCCTCGTTGTATTTCTCCATGTCCACGGGCTTGGCAATGCGGTAGATGCGCTTGATGTCGTCCGGCGACTTGATATTGGCTTTCTTGATTTGAAGTCCTACGAGTCGTCCTGTCAACGTCACCACGCCGATATCATGGCCGGGACTTGCCTCCACAGCCACAATGTCGCCTTTCTGCAAGTCGATGTTGTTGACATTGTGGTAATATCCCTTACGCGTATTCTTAAACTGTACCTCGACAAGGTCCGTCGACTCAGCATTGCCGGGGACGTCGGCGAGCCAGTCATAGGTGTTGAGCTGCTTGTTCTGGCGTCCTACACCGCTGTGGGAAAGGCCACGGCTGCAGCCGGTACATATTTTATAGTCTCTCATGTATTTAATATATCTTATTATCATGGGCAACCGATATCTGTCGGCTTCCCTTTACTATTGTCTCAAATAAATGACCACCTCCAAGGCGAAGTCAAAGAATTGTATCTTGCCATTGGCGTTTTGTGATATCTCGCGCATCATGCGTTGCAGGCGTGCTTGCAGCAGCAAGACATTGCGCTCATTGATGAATCGTGCGAAATGGGTGGCAAAGTTCTCCTCCTCCCTTGTCATATAGCAGAGCTCAGGCTGCTGGAAGTTGTACATGAAGTTCTCACGAACCATTCTGAGCATATAAGAGATGAATCTTTTCTGCTGCTCTCGTCCGAAAGCCGCTATGGTCTCCGTCCAAGCCTTCAGACCTTTGACATCTCTGATATACGCTTTACGCATGAGCATGATGAAAAGGTCGAGGAAAAGTTTGTTCTCATCGCTGGCATCGAGCTCCTGCAAGGCAATCTGCCAGTTGCCGGCTGCTGTCCTCGCCACTCGCTTCGCGTCTTCAGGAGCTACGCCACGCTTCTCTTCGAGCGCTTGCTGTATGTCGTCATCGCTGATACGATGAATATCGAATCGCTGCACACGACTGCGTATCGTCTCCAGGAGTTGTTCCGGATGCTCGCTGACAAGGAGGAAGACAGTCAGCTGTGGGGGCTCCTCAAGCAGCTTCAGCAGCTTATTGGCACTGGTAAGGTTCATGCGCTCAGGCAACCAGATTAGGCTGACCTTGTATCCACCCTGACTCGACTTGATGTTAAGCTTCCTGATGAGTCTGTCGCTCTCAGCCTCAAAGATATAGGCCTGCTGGTTTTCCGCATTCATCAGCGACATCCACTGCTCCATGTTGAAATAGGGGCCATTGCCTAACAGCTGCCTCCATTCCGTGGCAAAGTCCTCGCTCGTAATCTTCCTGTCGCTGCCCGCACCCTTAGGCTTAATCACAGGATAAGAGAAATGCAGGTCCGGATGTTGCCAATTAGACAGCATGGCTTCGGCATTTGCTATGGCCGCCTTATTTTCAAGGACCGACATGCCGTCCCATCGCTCGCCAAGCAGAAATGACGCAAAAGCCAGCGCCAACGCCATCTTCCCACTACCCTCAGGTCCGGTAAACATGAGTGCATGAGGAATACGGTGCTCATCGTAGAGCTGGCGCAAGCGTTGCTTAGCCTCTTCCTGACCTATGACTTTTGAGAATTGCATAACTTTCAGAGCGTACTATATAATCCCGACCTCTCTCGCTTAAAGAATGTTCTCCAGTATCGGTGCCATCGCGTTGAAAGCCGATACGGTGTAGAAGTGAATATCGTTGATGCCAGCGGCATAGAGCTCCTTACATTGGTGGGTGGTCCATTCTATGCCGAGCTGTCTGGCTTCGTCATCGTTCTTACATTTCACCGCCTCCTGAGCCAGCTCCTGCGGCATATCGCAATGGAAAGTCTTAGGGACCTGTGTTATCTGCGACAGTTTGCAAAACGGCTTGATACCCGGCACGATAGGAATAGTGATACCCATCTCCCGCGCGCGTTTCACAAAAGCAAAATATTTGCTGTTGTCGTAGAAGAGCTGTGTGACAGCATATTCAGCCCCAAGGTCTTGTTTCTCCTTGAGATACTGCATGTCCATCTCTATGTTTGGCGCTTCCTCATGCTTCTCGGGATAGGCAGCCACGCCATAATGGAATTTGGCGCCAGGATGCTTCATCGGACTGCCATCAGCAAAGAAGCCCTCATTGAAACGGTTCACCTGACCGATAAGCTCCGTGGTATGACTCCACCCTCCGGGAGTAGCAGTGAACATACGGTCTTCCTTGGCTTTGTCGCCCCGAAGGAGCAGGATGTTGCTGATGCCAAGAAACTGCAAGTCGATGAGCTCATATTCTATATCTTCTTTTGTAGCTCCCGAACAGATGACGTGAGGAATGACAGGAATATCATATCTCCGCTGGATGGCGGCAGCAATGGCGATGGTGCCAGGACGACGGCGCACGCTGAGACGCTCATACTGTCCATCGGCGACCTCGCGGTAGACATATTCAGAGTGATGGGTCGTGATATTGATATAGTGCGGACCAAAGTCCTTTATCTTATCAATATTCCGAAACAGCACATCAGTGCCATTGCCTTTCAGCGGTGGCAGCACTTCTATGGAGAACCCGTGGCCCTGACTTTTATCTGTCAATATATTCGTGATATTCATGCCTGTCAATGTCGAAATAATACTTAAATATAAATTGTGTACAAAGTTAGCAAAAAAGAAGGAGAGAAGTAGCCAATATTTTAAAAAAGTGCCTACTTTTGCAGATAAAAGGACAAAACAGCACAATTATGACACAAGTATATTGTAAAAGAGTTTATCTCCCCGCCAGTGATACTGACGGTTTCCGGGTATTGGTTGACAGGCTCTGGCCCCGCGGCATCAAGAAAGAGAATGCTCACGTTGACATGTGGGCAAAGGCGTTGGCACCCTCTACAGAACTACGAAAATGGTTTGGTCATGATCCCGAGCGTTTTGAGGAGTTTGCGCGCCGCTATGAAGAAGAATTGTCCGCCAACGCAGAAGCCGGGACGCTCCTCAAGGAAATTCGGACGCATGATGTAGTCACCCTGCTCTTCGGCGCTAAAGATGAGAACCACAACAATGCTGTAGTCCTCAGCCGCATCCTACAGAATATTGGTTAGCTCAGAGAAGTTGTTGATGATACTCAGGCGGGCGTTCTCCTCATCAGGTTCTTCATCAATATGCTCATACTCCCAAGAGATAGAGTAGGGGATATGAACGGCATTGCCTCCTAAGTCCAAGACAGGTTTGATATCCGACTTATACGAGTTGCCCACCATGCAGAGCTCGTTAATACCTATGCCAAATCTCTGACATAGGCGCTCGTAGGCCGTCTCATTCTTGTCAGAGACGACGATGATGTCATCGAAATATTTGTCTAAGCCCGACTTATGGAATTTGTTCTCCTGGTCGAGATTATCACCTTTGGTAAACACCACCATATCGTAATTCCGGTTATTCCTCAGTTCGGCCAACGTCTCGCAGACTCCCGGCAGGGGAGTGGCCGGAAGTTGCAGCAATGACTTACCCAACTTGATGATGTCGCCTAAAGTCTGATTGCTGACAGTGCCCTTTGACACCTTGATGGCATTCTCTACCAAGGAGATGGTAAAAGCCTTGCTGCCAAAGCCCAGAATCGGCATGTTGGAGGTCTCTTCGTCATAGAGCGACTTGGAGATAGCAGAAGCTTCGCCGTAGGGAGAAAGAATTTGGCAATATGCCTCCTCCACGGCATCAAAATGTCCCTGGCAGTCCCAGAGGGTGTCGTCGGCATCGAAAGCGACAAGGCGGAGGTTGCTGAGCGTTTCTGTCATCACGATAATGAATTTTCTGCAAAGTTATACATTTCCGTAAAAATATTCCGCCAGACAATGGGGCCTTTTCATTTTTTTAGCTATCTTTGCTCGCAACTAATAAATATCATTCTAAAGAAAGTATTAATTATGAATCAGATTAACACTCAGAACGCTCCTGCTGCCATCGGCCCCTATAGTCAGGCCATCCGCACAGGCAATCTTATCTTTGTCAGCGGTCAGCTGCCCATCGACCCCGCAACGGGTAACTTCGCAGGTGACGACATCAAGGACCTCACTCGGCAAAGCTTGACCAACATCAGCAACATCCTGAAAGAGGCTGGCACAGACATGGCACATGTCGTCAAGACAACGGTATTCCTTGCCGACATGGCCGACTTCGCCGCTATGAACGAGGTCTATGCCACCTTCTTCACCGCTCCCTTCCCTGCACGCTCTGCTGTAGCCATCAAGACGCTGCCGAAGAATGCCAAGGTAGAGATTGAGTGCATTGCCGAAGTATAGTTCTGCTCTACCACAAGAGGAAACTGGGCTGGTGCGGTGAAATCACTTGCCGCACTGTCTTCCGGCATCTCATCAGCGGAAGTATAAGCGTCTGCTACCTCATAACCATTCACCTGATAGGTGTTCTTGCTAACAGAGGCACCATCAATGGCATCGTCATAGCGTACTACAATATATGCTACCTTCTGGCCGTCACCATAGACACGGCTCACCGTCTGCGAGGCTATAACATGACTGATACCCAACATCGTATTGAAGGCCTTGGGGGCGTCGGTGATGAAAGCTGTCACTCCCTTTTCCATCAGCTGATTGTAGACAGCCTTCTGCTTGCCATCACGCCTCTCCTGACTTTCTATGGGCAGCTTCCATGTTTCAGCCTTCTTACGTTTGACCTTGTCAAGCTCAAAGTATTCCGTCTCAGTACCAGTAGCCTTGACCAAAGCATGCGTGGCATTTGCCAGCGATATCCGTGGCATATGCCAACGAAATGCACGGCATTTGCCAACGATATCCGTGACATATGCCGTGCATTAAGAAAAGCCTTAAAATGATATTTCAGTCAAACTCGAGCGAAAGCAGTTTCTTGCCTGATTCAGTGCGGAATACCTTTTCTGCAAACGTCTTCCGCGCCTTCTCTGACAGTTCGTCCTCGTAGGCATTGACTAAAAAGTCTGCTTCCAGAAGAATCTGATAGTCCATCCCTTCCACATGTGTGTAGGTATGGTGGTGACCGACAAGGAAGCAGATACGCTCTATCTCCTCTTCGGAATAGGCTCCGGTCTGGAGCAGTAATTCCTTGGCAACGGCCGGACCTTCTATCTCCTGATAGTGTCCGTGGCTGTTTCCCCATTTCTTTTCTGCGTTATGGATACCGATGTCATGGACAACGGCAGCGGACTCCAGCAGAAATAGCGTCTCTTCGTCGATATTCTCTAAACGTCCGATCAGTGCAGAGAAGCTATGGACCTTTAAGAAATGCTGTATGCGCTTGGCATCGCCATGATCGTATTCCACGGCGAGGCGCATGAGCTGCGCCACAGCGTTTTGGTGTGATGCTTTCATATCGGTTATCTGATAAAATGCATTGGTGTCCACGGCTCTGACTCCGGTTTGTCTGTAGTTTCAACGCCATGGAACTTCTTCAGCATCCATGACATGTTGTGTGCCAAGGTGCGCATGGTCTGCATGCCCTCTACGTCTTGAGCGGCTTCTCCTTTCTCACGGCCATAGGCGATGTTCCAATACTGAGAGGTGACAATGGGCATATTGCACATCTCAAACATCATGTTCATCGTCTGGTAGGCAACATCAGCGCCGCCACGTCGGCAAACACAGACATTGGCCACAGGCTTATATCTGAAAGCGTCACCATTGCTGTAGAGGAGACGTTGGATGAGAGCCATGGCTGTGGCATTGGGAACACCATAGTAGACAGGAGCTCCGAATACGAAGGCATCAGCGTCCATAGCCTTAGCGGCTATCTTATTGGTGATGTCATCGTCGAAAGTACATCTGTGCTCCTCGGGATGAGCCTTACACCATCCACAAGCGATGCAACCACGAATGGGCTTGGCACCGATTTCCACCAACTCTGTCTCTATGCCATCTTTCTCTAACGTCTGCTGTACCTCGCTGAGGGCTGTGAACGTGTTGCCACCACGGCGGGGGCTTGCGCTAACTAATAAAACTTTCATAATGTTGTATTTTTGAATACTTCTGCTTTGTTCTCTTACATATCGTGGCACAAAATTAGATAAATTCTACCAATTATAGGTCAATAGAGACAAAAAACTCTTCTCACACCTACTTCTTCTCCAACTTTAATGGCGGCATTTTGTAATAGACATTGATATCATTCGTGTCATTAACAAAAACTATCTTGGGCACGGGGAGAGAATCGGGGCTGATGTCTGCAGAATCTAACTCGTAATGCATGGACAATGCTTTAAGCAACTCCTTGATTGGCATAAGACAATCTTCTCCTTTTCTTAATCTGATGCGCCGAATCCTGACTCATATTTGTGTAAAAGATATTAAGAAAATGCTGGAAGACATCCTTCCGCTTGTCGACTTCGACTCTGACTTTCTTTTTGCAGAATTAGACTCTTTCGGTATTACAGCCATTCTTATGACATTGTCTAACGCCTATGGCATCGATTTAGAGTCGAAAGATGTGACTCCGAAGAATTTTAAGAATATAGACAGTCTCACCGCACTTGTGGAAAAGAAATTATCAGAGAAAGATGGTCATTGAAGATACGATAGAGGCCCGTGTCCGCCAGTATGCAGAAACGAAGCCATCGAAGACGGCCGTCATCTGCGGAGAAGAGGTCCTAACTTATAGTGAGCTTTGGGATAGGGTAGGGCAGAAAACAACGGCATTGAAGAATAATGGCGTAAAAGAAGGAAGTCTGTATATCTTCCGATCGTCACAGTCGCTCGATTTCCTAATAACTTATATGGCTGTTCACATCATAGGAGCAGTGGCTGTGCCTTTGGAAAGGGACTGTCCTGAAGACACCATTAAGCTCATCAAAGAAAGCTATGGGCATAAGCATTTGCCTCAAGCGAAGGAGCCTTTGGAGAACATTGCTGATGTTCTCTTTACCACAGGCTCTACAGGAAAACAGAAAGGGGTCATGGAGAGCTATCGCGCTATCAACGCCAATAGCGACAATCTGATTAAAGCACAAGGATTCACAAAAGATACTGTGTTCATTATTTGTGGTCCCCTCAATCATATATAAGGTGGCCCCTTTAGAAGTTGAAAATATTGCCAACGCTTTTCCAGCTATTGCCGAGAGCATCTGCTGTCTTACACATTCTCCTATCTTCGGTGACACGATAAAACTCGTCTATTCACCGAAAGATGGGGAGAAAATAAGCAAGAAAGAATTGGCAAGGTTTATGGCGGGGCAATTAGAGGGGTATAAACTCCCAAGAGTCTTTGAACAAGTTCCCTTCCTGCGCCATACCTATAACGGCAAGTTGGACAGGAAAAGCTACCGATAAGACTATGCTATCGAAGGCGAGAACTCTTCCATCACATTGACTTTTCCTTCACCCAGAATCGTCTGCAAATCCTTAGCGGTATTGCGAACGCAGACATCTCCTGCCAGCCCACAGATATCGATTTTATCTATCTGCAATGCAAAGATGAGACGCAGCAACACCGCTGACGACTTCTCATTGTCAATGATAGAATATTCCTCTTTGTCGATGCTCTCGCCTTTATATAATAATGTGTAGCCACCTCGCGACTCATTCAGTGCTACCAACAGCGGTTGCCAAATGGCAGCTCCTACGGAATGCTGGATACAGTGAGGTGGCCACTGCCCCCCTTCACGGTTAAAGGAACAGTGATGATATGGATGCCAGTCAGAGGTGACGATTTTAACACTATAGTCACCACCATGGCTTTTCACGTATTCTGCTAAAGCATCCATTGCCTCTACAGCCCCTTTGACAGGGAGGGTGCCAGTGATAAAGTCAACTTGAGGGTCGACAATAAGCAACATTTTATTCATCGTCCTTCAAATTACGAGTTATGATCTTCAGGCATGCAGATTGCGAGAATGATATAGATGATGATACCGCTAAAAGCTGTGCATACCGTCAGGCCGAGATATATTAGTCTGACAATAGCGATATCCCAACCAAAGTAGTTGGCGATACCGGCACAAACACCAGCAAGCCACCTGTCAGAAGTTGAGCGAGTCAGTCGTTTGCCATACATGTTTCCCATGATATTCAGCCCTTTACAGATAACTTATTTACCATTCTTGGTGAGGACATAGAGTTTAGCCATCTCTCCCTCCGGCTCATTGCCGATAGAATCCGTCATGATAACCGACTTGCTGTCCTTAATCTTATAATACGTTTTATCACCCGACGATGGTGTTACAAGCTCAATGACTTGACCACGCTTATGGTAGATGCCACTTGTCATAAACTGGCCGTCCTTTTTATCAATATAATCACTGGAAAGATCGTAAGTACTGTCTGTCCTCAGTGTAAGCACGGTCTTTACGCCCGGACAATCGGCAGCGGGCAGTGTTCCTTTGTACGTACCGCAATACGTGGTATCGTTGGATAGTGTGTCCTGCTTCTCTATTCTCGTAGAGTCCTCAATAGTGACACCCTGAGTCTTCTTGCCACCACAGGATGTGCCGAGCAATGCTATGCCAAGCATGAAAAGAAAAGTTACGTTCTTCATTATGTGAATATTAGATATGCGCTTTTTCATTTGTTGTCTGATTTTGATGCAAATGTAGTAATAATATTCCATCTTCAACATGATAAAACGAAAATTATCTTCTTAAAAGCAGGTTAAAATAAATATTTGTACGATTTCTTGTCTATCTCGCAGGAAAAAACTAAATTTGCAAGCTATTTCTTCGCGTCAACACAGTGAAAGGTACCATTTACCATATTATCGCCATCATCGTCGTCCTCATCTGGGGCGGCACATTCGTAAGCAGTAAGATTCTCATCCTTCACGGCATGACACCGGAGGAGATCTTTACCGTCCGATTCATCATCGCCTACCTTTGCATTTGGTTCATCTCGCCTCGCAAGCTGTTTTCAGACAGTCTCGCAGATGAGATGCGGATGCTGTTATTAGGGCTGACAGGTGGTTCTCTTTATTTTGTCTCAGAAAATACAGCTATAGGTCTGACCTATGTGAATAACGTTTCTTTTATCGTCTGCTCAGCGCCGCTCGCTACCACATTGTTGGCTATTGCCATTTTCAAGGATGTGCATGCCACTTGGAAGATAATCTCTGCTTCACTGCTGTCTTTGCTGGGAGTCGCCTTAGTCATCTTCAATGGGCATTTCGTCTTGCACCTGAGTCCTTTGGGCGACTTTCTCGCTCTTTGCGCGTGTTTGTGCTGGGCTGTCTACAGCCTACTACTTCGCGGTGTCAGCAACCGATATGGCGCGGTATTCATCACCAGGAAAGTATTTTTCTACGGGTTGGTCACAATGTTCCCGTTTTTTGTCGTAAAGCCATGGGCTTTCCCATTGACGAAGTTCACCGAACCTGCTGTTTATGGAAACCTGCTCTTTTTAGGATTCGTGGCTTCCTTCCTGTGCTTTTTCCTTTGGAGCTGGGTGACGAAAAAGATAGGCGCTTTGAAGACAGCGAACTATGTCTATATCAACCCTATTTCAACCGTCATCATTAGCGCTATATTCCTAAAGGAGCCTATGGCACCAATGGCGATAGCAGGTTCTTTCTTTATCTTGACAGGTGTGTTTATTGCAAACAGACAGAATATTAGATAGAAAGGACACTCAAAACCACTCTTGATTCTCGCTCGAAGTAAGGAACTAAGCAACGTAAAGATTTTATATTTGGGAAAAACTTGCTGATTTCATTGGAAACGGCTAACTTTGCAGGAAGAAATATGAAGTAAAGTATCTCGTTAATCACTATGGAATTATATATCTTTGACTTCGACGGCACTTTAGGTGACTCCCGTGGTTTGATAGTACGCACAATGATGGACACCTTTAAAGCAATGAGAATCGACAAACCTTCCGTTGAAGCATGCATCAATACCATTGGATTGCCACTTGCTGACTGCTTCATTGTCTCTGCGAATCTGAGCCGTGAACAGGGCGAAAGATGTGCCGAGACCTATCGGGGAATATTCAAGCGGAATAACATTAAAGGAGCTGTTAAACCTTTCGATGGCGTCATACCAACCCTCAAGGACCTCTTCCGACAGGGCAAGACCCTTGCGGTGGCCAGCAGTAGGCGTCATGAGTCTTTAGATCTGCTTATCGCCGATTTTGGTATTACAGACTTGTTCTCATGTATCATTGGTGCCGACGATGTCATCAATGCCAAGCCTAATCCGGAACCCGTAAATAAGATTCTGACACGCCTCGGTTTTAGTCCCCAAGAAGCCATTGTCATTGGCGATGCACCTTACGACATCATGATGGGCAAGAATGCTGGAACAAAGACTTGCGCTGTCACCTATGGCAATGGTAAGCCAGAGGAGCTGCGCCAAGCTGGAGCCGACTACATGATAGATCATTTTGCTGACGTGATAAATATAACAGATTAAACAGTAATTGTTATGAAGAAAGTTTTGGTGACAGGTGCCAATAAAGGCATAGGCTATGAGATTGCGCGCCATCTCGGCAAAGCCGGATGGCAGGTCGTCATAGGAGCGCGTAACGAAGAGTGTGCTGTAAAAGCTGTAAAAACACTACAAGCTGATGGTGCTGATGTTATCGGTTGGCAGTATGTCTGCCTGTCTGATAACAAAGAGATAGAAACTTCCGCTAAGGAGATAGCTGAGAAGTATCCTGACCTTTCACTACTTGTCAACAATGCTGGCATTCCTGGAGATATGATAGTCCCCAGCTATGAACAGAGCCTTGAGGATGTAATAGACACTGTTCAAGTAAACTACATCGGAACCTTCTACCTCACCAAGCTGCTCATCCCTCTGCTTGAAAGAAACAATGGACGCATCGTCAATATCACAGTGCCTTCAGTGTTCAGTCCGTTCTGGCATCCAATGGCTTACGTTGCCAGCAAAGCGGGACAAAATACGATGACAAGCACAATGGCATGGGAGTTTGACCACTATAAGAAGCCTTTGGAAATCTTTGACATCCATCCTGGAGCTACCTCTACAGACCTCAACAACCATTATAATGGTCCGGGGGCTCATCAGCCAGAAGTTATCGGTGAGAAAATTGAACAAATCATCGATGACGGCAAAGTTCACAATGGCGAGTTCATAGAACTCTATCCTATTGTTGATGAAGGTAATTATTAATGTGACCATAATATTAGCGCAACACTATGGCAAAGATAAAGAATCTGCTTTTCGACTTTGGCGGCGTGCTGGTCAAAATTGACGTATTCAAAGCTATAGAGGCTTTTAAAGCTTTAGGCTTCACAGAAGTAGATAAAGAATTGGACCCGTATGTTCAGAAGGGCTTTTTTGGCAAACTGGAGGGAGGTGTCATAAATGATGAAGATTTCCGAAAGGCCGTTTCTGAACATTGCGGACATGAGGTCACGTGGGATGACTGTCAGCGAGCTTGGCTGAAGATAATTATTGGGGTAGAACATGAAAACCTCATAGAGATACAACGTCTTCGATCCCAAGGCTATCAGATTGCGATGCTCTCCAACATCAACCCTTTCATGGCATCGTGGTTCCGCAGCACCGACTTCGATGGGCTCGGCAACAGCCTTGATTATTATATCCCACGTGAGCACCAATACCTGAGCTTTGAACTCAAGAACATGAAACCTCGAAAGGAAATCTTTGAAATGGTGTTAGCGCATGAGGGCTTCAACGCCGACGAGACGCTGTTTATCGATGATGGAGAAATCAACCTAAAAGGCGCACAAGCTTTGGGGTTACACACCTTTCTTCCGCAAAATGGCGAACTTTGGGGCAAGCGATTGGAGCAAGAACTTAATATTGTTATAAGATGACCCAAAAAGAAATCATGCAGCTTGTTATTGGCCGTGACGGTTTCGTCGGCAATGCAAGGAATATTCCCTCCGACTGGCAACGCCAGGCTCAGGCCTTAGTATGGGATTACAATCAGACAAGACCTACCGATATTGACCATCGACGCGAACTGCTAAGAAAGATTCTGGGCACGTATAACGACAAAGTCTTTATTCAGAATGGCATCCATTTCGACTTTGGATTCAACACCCACTTTCTCGGCATGGCTTTCGTCAACTTCAACGTCACCATCCTCGATACAAGCCCTATTGTCATTGGCGACCATTGCTTCATTGCGCCAGGTGTTGTTCTCTCCTGTGCCTCACACCCTATCGACTCAGCCCAACGGGATGATGGGGTAGAGATCTCTAAGCCTATAACTATCGGCAATGGCGTTTGGATAGGCGCCAATGCTACCATCTGCGGTGGTGTGCACATTGGCAACAATGTTGTGGTCGGAGCCGGAGCTGTCGTTCTAAAAGACATTCCTGCAAACAGTGTTGTAGCAGGTGTTCCTGCCCGATTAATAAGAGAGATAACAGAAAAGGACATCATCCCCCAAGAGTTAATTCAATTCTAACTACAGAAAATGAAAATACGATGATATGCGTAAACATCGCATATCATCGTATTGGTAGTTTTGCTTAAAGAACGCCCTGAGCCATCATGGCCTTGGCAACCTTAAGGAATCCTGCAACATTGGCTCCTTTGACATAGTTGATATAACCATCTGGTTGCGTTCCGTATTTGACACAATTTTCATGAATGTCATTCATAATACGGTGCAGGTAGTTGTCAACCTCCTCACGCGTCCACTTCAGACGCTCTGAGTTCTGACTCATCTCCAGTCCTGAGACAGCCACACCTCCTGCATTGCTGGCCTTACCCGGGCAATATAGAATCTTGTTGTCTTGGAAAATCTTAACGGCTTCAGGAGTAGAAGGCATGTTTGCACCCTCACTGACAGCGATAACACCATTATCAATAAGTTTCTGAGCTGCCTCTCCATTAATCTCGTTCTGAGTAGCACAAGGCGTAGCAATATCTGCCTTGATGCCCCAGGGCTTCTCTCCAGGGAAGTACTGAGCGTTGGGATATTCCTCAGCATACTCTTTGATTCGGCCACGGTCCACATTCTTCAGCTCCATGATATAGGCGAGCTTGTCCGCGTCGATACCATCAGGGTCATAGACGAAACCATCAGAGTCAGAACATGTCAGCGGCTTTGCACCCAACTGAATAAGTTTCTCAATAGTATATTGAGCCACATTACCAGCACCAGAGACAAGAACCGTCTTGCCCTTAATGTCAATGCCTCGGGTCTTAAGCATGTTCTCCAAGAAGTAGACATTGCCATAACCAGTAGCCTCAGGGCGAATCAAAGATCCGCCAAACTCCTGACCCTTACCAGTGAGGATTCCTACGAACTGGTGGGTCAGAGCCTTGTACTGACCAAACATGTATCCTACCTCGCGTCCACCGACACCAATATCTCCGGCTGGGACGTCTGTGTCAGGACCGATATAGTTCCACAACTCACGCATGAAAGCTTGACAGAAGCGCATCACCTCACCATTTGACTTACCACGAGGAGAAAAGTCCGAACCACCTTTAGCACCACCCATCGGGAGAGTCGTCAATGAATTCTTGAAGACTTGCTCAAAGGCTAAGAATTTCAGAATCGAGACATTGACAGAAGCATGGAAACGAATACCACCCTTATAAGGGCCGATGGCGTTATTGTGCTGAACACGATAACCCATGTTTGTCTGCACCCTGCCCTTGTCATCCACCCAGTTGACACGGAACTGAATGACTCTGTCTGGAATACAAAGACGCTCAATAAGGTTGGCCTTCTCAAACTCGGGATGCTTGTTGTATTCATCCTCAATAGTACCAAGCACCTGGCTCACGGCCTGAATGTACTCCGGCTGGTTGGGAAACTTCTGCTGAAGCTCTGCAACAACTTCTGTAGCTTTCATAAGTAATCTTTTCTTTTATTGGTTGATATCTCTTTTACGCTGCAAAGATAATCATAATTTTCAATAAAACTATAAATATGACAGAAAAATCGACAGAATAATTGCTTTTTATCATATTCATAGGCCGAAAACATCAAAACACAAACGTACACATTATTTATATAGCCTCAAAAGTTCGTTCAAAATACTTTTTTTAGCACAAAGCTTAACGTATTGTGCAAATTATGAGTAATTTTGCAGCCAAAACTTTTAATATCTAATTTATGGAGAAGACAGTTATCAATTCCTATGATGAGTTTGCCACTTACATAGGTAAGCCTTTAGGTACTTCTGACTGGATAGAGGTAGACCAAAACCGCATCAATGCTTTTGCAGATGCCACCCTCGATCATCAGTGGATACATGTTGATGTAGAGCGAGCAAAGAAAGAGAGTCCTTATAAGAGCACCATTGCCCACGGATACTTGACGCTCTCTCTACTGCCACATCTGTGGAATCAGATTGTGGAGGTGAACAATCTGAAAATGATGGTCAACTACGGTATGGATAAGATGCGCTTTGGCATCCCTGTCATCACTGGCAGCAGAATCCGGATGAAGGCCTCTCTGGCTAATCTTGAGAACCTGCGCGGTATCACAAAGGCTTATATTGATTTCACAATTGAGATAGAAGGCCAACGCAAGCCTGCTCTGAAAGGTGAAGCGCAATTCTTATACTATTTCGAGTAATTTTTCACAGAAATACAAAGGGCGGGAGGATGACTCTCGCCCTTTATCGGTTATTTTTTCAGAAATTCTTCCGCTCTTCTCAAATCATCCGGCGTATCGATACCGACGGTCTCAACATTGGTAATTCCCACACGAATGCGATAGCCATTTTGTAGCCAGCGAAGTTGTTCCAAACTCTCTGCCTTTTCCAAAGGTGATTGGGGTAGACGCGTTATCTCACGAAGAACCTCGCGACGATAGGCGTAGATGCCTAAGTGCTTAAGAAAGGGAAAATGGGAAAGCCATTCTTTTTCCTCCACTCCCCGGACATAAGGTATCACGGAACGGGAAAAATAAAGGGCAAAGCCGTTGACATCAGTTACTATCTTAGGAGAGTTGGGATTTTCCACAGCTTCCATAGACGTGAAGGGCTTACCGATAGTAGCAATCTGTGTTGATGGGTTATCAAACTGCTTGCATACCGTCTCTATCTGCGAGGGTTGAATAAACGGCTCGTCCCCCTGAATGTTTACGATAACATCAGCATCTGTCTTTATCTTCTCCACCGCCTCCTCGATGCGGTCGGTCCCACTCTTATGGTCCTGACGGGTCATGACGGCCTTACCGCCAAAATCCGACACTGTATTATAAATACGCTCGTCGTCTGTGGCTACCCAAGCCTCAGACAACACTTTCGTGACCTGCTCATAGACCCTCTGAATGACAGGCTTACCGGCTAAGACAGCTAACGGCTTGCCAGGAAAGCGCGATGAAGAATAACGCGCAGGAATAACTGCAATAAATTTCATTATCTATTCACTTTTAGCTCGCTGTGTGATATGACGCAACGATTGGTTGATATTTCTGTCGGCAAAAATAGTTAAAAAAATCGATATAACGCTCCACTTTCATTTTTTATTACTATCTTTGACCCAAATAATAGGACATAAGCTAAAAATAGTGAAAAAATATATATTTACAATACTCTTGGCTCTGTCTGTCTCCTCAGTACCTGCACAGAAGATCTCGCTTGGTACATGCATCATAGAGGAGATGGGTATTAAGGGCACCTACAAAGGAGAGATGGCCTCTGGTAAGCCGCAAGGCAAAGGCACGGTGCTGTATGAGAATGGAAACACCTACGAGGGCGAGTTCGTCAAAGGAAAGCGACAGGGTAGGGGAGTGTACACCTTTGCCGACGGTGAGAAATACGACGGGCAATGGGTACTCAATCAGCAGCACGGAAGAGGAACCTATTATTTCAGCAACAACAATAAATATGTGGGGCTATGGTTCCGCGACTATCAGCAGGGGCATGGCGTGATGTACTATTTCAATGGCGATGTCTATGATGGCGACTGGTATCACGACATGCGGCAGGGAAAAGGAAAGTACACCTACTCCAGTGGGGCCTATTATGACGGGCAATGGAAGAACGATAAGAAAGAAGGCAAAGGCTTCTTCGACTGGAACGACGGCACCACCTATCAGGGAGAGTGGGCCGACAACCAGCGTTCTGGCTATGGAATAAATAAATATGCAGATGGTGACATCTACAAAGGCCAATGGGCCAACGACATCCAACAAGGGCGCGGCATCTATATCTTCCAGAATGGTGACCAATATGAGGGAGACTACGACCAAGGCGAGCGCACCGGAGAAGGCATCTTCAAATATGCGAATGGTGACCGATATACCGGACACTTCAACCAGGGTGACAGGGACGGTCAAGGGTCATTCCTCTGGGCTAATGGTGACAGATATGACGGTATGTGGAAAGACGACCAGCCCAATGGTCATGGCAAACTGACAAAGAAAGACGGAGATATCTTCGAAGGTAACTTCATTAACGGAAAGATAGATGGTGAAGTCATCATCCATTACTCCAACGGCACCCGGTTTAAAGGTACTTACAAAAATGGGAAGCGGAATGGCAAGTGCATAGAAGAGACAAAAGACGGAAAAAGGTTCGAGGGCAACTACCTTGATGATATCAGGGACGGGCGCTTTGTAGAGAAAGATGCAAATGGCAACATTATATCTACCGGACACTACGAGAGCGGAAGAAGATTCAATGATAACTAATAACATGGAATAGATATGTCAGAACAAGAAAAACACATTGGTATTGTGGCTCATGATAACTATCTTGAGCCCTACGAGGGTGCCATCCGTGGCCGTCACGATCATGCTGTGTGGAAAATCGGGCAACTAACTCAAAATGGCAAGCAGAGTCTCTCCGACTTCGCCAGTGGTTACGACTACTATGGCTTGCACAAAGTGCGAGGCGGATGGGTCTTCAGAGAGTGGGCACCTAATGCTACAGACATCTATCTGGTCGGTGATTTTAATGATTGGAAGGAATTGGAAGACTACCGCTGCAAACGTGTCAAGGGCACAGGCAACTGGGAGCTGAAACTTCCCGCCAAGGCCATGAAGCATGGAGACTTGTTCAAGATGCACGTCAAATGGAAAGGTGGCGAAGGAGAGCGCATCCCAGCGTGGGCTACGCGGGTAGTACAGGATGACCAGACCAAGATCTTCTCTGCACAGGTATGGGCTCCTAAGAAATACCATTGGAAAGAAGACAAGTTCATACCTTCTCGTGATCCACTGCTTATCTATGAATGCCATATCGGCATGGCTCAGGATGCTGAGAAGGTGGGCACTTATACAGAGTTTAAAGATAATGTTCTGCCACGTATCGTCAAAGACGGATATAATGCCATCCAGGTGATGGCCATCCAGGAACATCCTTATTATGGTTCCTTTGGCTATCATGTCAGCTCTTTCTTCGCACCGTCAAGCCGTTTCGGTACTCCCGAAGAGTTGAAAGCGCTCATCGATGCTGCCCATAAACAGGGTATTGCTGTCATTATGGACATTGTTCACTCCCATGCTGTAAAGAATGAGGTAGAAGGTCTTGGCAACTTAGCCGGCGACCCCAACCAGTATTTCTATCCCGGCGATCGCCATGAGCATCCAGCCTGGGACAGCCTGTGCTTCGACTATGGTAAAGATGATGTTATTCACTTCCTGCTGTCCAACTGCAAATATTGGCTTGAAGAATTTCATTTCGATGGCTTCCGTTTTGATGGTGTTACTTCCATGCTCTATTACAGCCATGGTTTAGGCGAGGCCTTCACCAATTATGGCGATTATTTCAATGGCCACGAAGATGACAACGCCATCACCTACCTCACCATCGCCAACAAGCTGATTCATGAAGTCAATCCTCATGCCATCACCATCGCTGAAGAGGTGAGTGGCATGCCGGGTCTGGCAGCTAAGTTCGAGGATGGCGGCTATGGCTTCGACTATCGACTGGCTATGAACATCCCCGACTATTGGATAAAGACCATCAAGGAGCGGAAAGATGAGGACTGGAAGCCCAGCAGCATCTTCTGGGAAGTGAAAAACCGCCGTTCCGATGAAGAGACCATCTCCTACTGTGAGAGTCACGACCAGGCGCTCGTAGGCGACAAGACTATCATCTTCCGACTCATCGATGCTGACATGTACTGGCATTTCAAGCACGGAGACGAAAACGACACCGTATGGCGGGGTATAGCCTTGCACAAGATGATACGACTCGTAACCTGCGCTGCCATGAACGGTGGATACCTCAACTTCATGGGCAACGAATTCGGACATCCTGAGTGGATAGACTTCCCACGCGAAGGCAACGGATGGAGCTACAAGTACGCACGCCGCCAGTGGAATCTTGTCGACAATCCTGACCTCGACTATCATTTCCTTGGTGACTTCGACAAAGCAATGTTGGAGGTTGTCAAGAGTGAGCCGAAGTTCAACACCACGCCTGTCCAGGAGATATGGCATAACGACAGCGACCAGATCCTCGCCTTCGAGCGTGGCAATCTCGTTTTTGTCTTCAACTTCTCACCGACACGATCCTTTGCAGATTATGGCTTCCTGGTGAAGGAAGGCGAATACAATGTGGTATTGAATACCGATGCCAAGGCTTTTGGCGGCAATGGACTCGCCGATGACTCTATAGCGCATTTCACCAACTACGATGCCCTCTATGCCAAGGACGGCAAAGGCTGGCTCAAACTCTATATACCAGCCCGGTCGGCTGTCGTTCTGAGAAAGAAATAATATTTTGAAGTCAGGAGGCTTGTCCTCCTGACCGTTTTTTGTATGATGTCAGATATGAATAAAGGCGGCACAGGGATAATGCGTGTAACCTGTGCCATTTTCTTCTTACTTTTCACGATTGTCTACCTGTACTGCTATCAGGCCGACATTCTTGCCGTAGCCCAACATGTGCTCTCTCATGGTGCGACACATTACAACCCGGTGATAGGTACTTTTATCATCACCCTTGTGCTGTGGCTTATCCAATTCGGAATTTATAAGTTTACAGGTCTCTGCCGGCGTGGTCACGCTCTGACATATGTTCCCTCTCTGCTTCTGTTAGGTATCATCACAGATATCTCACGCGATATAGCGCCCAATAATTATATTGGCAACTGGTTGTGGATTTTTCCATTGCTGATGATTGTCTATGCCGGAGTCGTGTGGATCGTGAGGCAACTGGAACCCATCGAGTTACCCGCAACGTCTTTAGGATTCTTTTCTCGTATGACGTGGATCAACATGTTGCAGATGACAGCTATGTCACTGATAGTATGTGCTATAGGCTGCAATGATGAAGTTTTCCATTATCGTATGAGCATAGAGCACAAAATATTGGAAGGCAAATATGCCGACGCATTACAGACAGGCAGCAACGAGGAGAAGACTGACAGCAGTCTGACATGTCTGCGTATCTATGCACTGGCAAAAGAGCACCAGTTAGGCGAGGCGCTCTTCGAGTATCCCCTCATAGGCGGCTCTGACGCCATGATACCCAACGGCAAGTCTGTGAAAATGATGATGGTGCCGGAGGTATGGTTCTACAAAGACCTTGGTGTCTATTTCGTGGATAAGATGACACCAAAAGTATATTTAGAGACCCTCTGCAAGAGTCGTTTCGCTACCAAGATGTCAGCCGACTACCTGTTGTGCGCCTATCTGCTTGATGGCGACCTCGACAGTTTCGTCAACACGCTTCCTAAATACTATAATCTCAACGCTCATCTGCCACAAAGCTATCGCGAGGCTCTTGTGCTCTACACCCACATTCATGAGCATCCACGTATTGCATACCATAGCTCCGTCATGGATGCCGACTATGCCGACTACCGTAAGATTTACTATGGTACCAAAAATCCCCAAATGCAATATGCGCTGCTCAAAGACAGCTACGGCAAGACTTACTGGTTCTATTATTACAAGCTAAAGCTCGCACCGCTCTCTATGGTGTCTAAGCTATGACCATTCAGTACCTGTCCGATCTCCATCTGGAATTTACGGAGAACAGACTGTTCATGCAACGGCTTCATCCGAAAGTCACCGGTGACATCCTTCTTATCGCCGGTGACAGCTTCTATTTGGGCGATGATGACATCATCAAATCGGATTTTCTTAAATGGGCAGCCGACAATTATGAGCAAGTACTGATGATTCCTGGCAACCATGAATATTATGGAGGTTGCGACATCAAGCAGATGGGAACGGAATGGGAATGGAAGCTCATGTCCAATGTCTGCTATTATTATAATAAGGTGGTAACCATTGGTGATACAGACTTCATTCTTTCCACACTCTGGTCACATATCACTCCGCAACACAAAAAATCGGTAGGTTATTTCCTCACGGACTTCCATCGAATAAAATATCATGGCCGGAAATTCACCACCGATGACTACAATGCTGAGCACAAGCTATGCCTCGACTTCATCAGGAAGTCCATCAATAGCAGCAAGGCCGCTCATAGAGTAGTGGTGACCCACCATCTTCCTACACATCATTGCACACCACATAAGCTGAAAGTGATCAGGGACGGCACACTCGTTGATGCTTTCACCATCGACCTCACTGACTACATAAAGTCAGTGCCCATAGACTATTGGATCTATGGGCACTCACATTTGAATTTTGGTGTCAATCTTGGTGGTACACTCGTTACGAGCAACCAGTTAGGCTACGTCTTCCACAGAGATTATGAGTGGAATGGCTTCGACTTCAGTAAGTCGTTAATTTTATAGTCTCTTTTCCAAGATTCCTTATTTCAGTTCCCTAAGTGCACTGAGCAACTCCGTATTCTCAGCCTTAGTACCTATGGTAACACGCAGGCAGTCCTTACAGAGTTTCACGCGTGTGCGATTGCGCACAATGATACCCTTTGCCACCAGATAGTCGTAGATGCCCTGGGCGTCTGTCATCTTGGCAAGGAAGAAATTGGCATTGGTGGGATACACCTTTAGCGTGACAGGCAGGGCGGCAAAAGACACCAACATCTTACTGCGCTCCTGCAGCAACAGACTAACCCATTTCTCCACATCTTCGCGGCTGTCAAGAGCCTTAAGAGCTTGCTGCTGTGTGAGCAGATTGACATTATAGGGATATTTCACCTTATTGAAAAGGTCAACAATCTCTTTGCTCGCAAAGGCCATACCTAAGCGAATGGCAGCACAGCCCCAGGCCTTACTCATTGTGTTCAGCACGATGATATTCGGGAATTCCTTGATACGCGTGCGGAAGACGGGGATCGTAGAGAAGTCACTATAGGCCTCGTCAACTACAACAACACCATCAAAGTTCTTCAGCACCTTTTCTATCTCCTCAACAGACATATTGTTGCCCGTGGGGTTATTGGGAGAGCATATCCATATTGCTTTGGTATGCTTGTCGCACGCAGCGAGAAGCTTGTCGGCACTCATCTCGTAATTCTCGTCAAGGAGAACAGGACGATAGTCCACATCATTGATGTCGGCACACACCTTATACATGCCGTATGTTGGCTCAATGGCCACCACATTATCCACCTGCGGTCGGCAGAAGACCCGATAGACAAGGTCGATGGCCTCATCAGAGCCATTCCCAAGGAAGATACAGTCCGCCGGGACTCCTTTTATCTTCGACAGCTCCTCCTTGACTTTCGCCTGCAACGGATCAGGATAACGGTTGAAAGGGACATTGTACGGATTCTCGTTGGCATCGAGAAAGACATGAGCCTCATGACCGCTATACTCGTTACGTGCTGAACTGTATGGTGCCAGGCGCCAGATATTGGGGCGGACTAAATCTCGGAGTTGCTTCATAATTGTTTACTTTTTTAATGATTCGATACGCAGTCGCATAGCATTGGCATGTGCTTCCAACTGCTCATTCTCGGCCATGCACACCACGGCAGAACCTATACTGCGGATACCGTCTTCTGTCAGATGCTGGAAGGTGACTTTTCTATTGTAGCTGTCCAGATTCACACCATTATACGCTAAGGCATACTGATGGGTAGGCAGGGTGTGATTGGTGCCACTGGCATAGTCACCAGCACTCTCGCATGCCCACTGACCTAAGAACACGCTGCCTGCATTGACCACCTTCCCTGCAAGCTCATCATAGTTCTTAGTAGCTATGATAAGATGCTCCGGTGCATAGTAGTTGGCGAGTTCCATCGCCTCGTCATCATCATGAACGAGGACAAGCTTGGAGTTATCAAGCGACTTGGCAGCAATCTCGCTACGGGGTAGGGCTGCCAACTGACGGGCAACCTCGTCTTTCACCTTTGCAAGCAGGTTCTCGGAAGTAGTGATGAGAAACACCTGGGAGTCTATACCATGCTCAGCCTGAGAGAGGAGATCGGCGGCGACATACACAGGATTGCTCGTATCGTCAGCGACAACACATACCTCACTGGGACCCGCTGGCATGTCGATGGCCACTTCGTGCAAGCTGACCTGCTGCTTGGCAGCCATGACAAATTGGTTGCCGGGACCAAAAATCTTGAAGACTTTAGGCACTGTCTCTGTACCATAAGCCATGGCACCGATAGCCTGCACACCACCGGCCTTGTAAATCTTGCTCACACCGGCTATCTTGGCTGCTGCTAAGATAGCCGGATTGACCTTTCCCTCACGATTGGGAGGAGTGCAGAGAATAATCTCTTTGCAACCGGCTATCTTGGCAGGAGTGGCAAGCATGAGCACGGTAGAAAAGAGGGGAGCCGTGCCACCGGGAATGTAGAGACCTACCTTCTCGATAGGGATGCTTTTCTGCCAGCAAGTCACTCCAGGCGCTGTCTCAATACGCTGCCCTTCGAACTTCTGAGCTTCATGGAAAACAGCTATATTATGGTGCGCGAGTTCAAGTGATTCTTTAAGCTCCTGAGAGATATTGTCCATAGCCTCAGCTATCTCCGCCTCTGTCACAGAAAGACTCTCAAGACTCACATGGTCAAATTTCTCTTCATAGCGTTTCACAGCTGCGTCACCATTGGCCTTGACATCTTCAAGAACTGAAGTCACAGTGGCATTGAGCTGTGTAAGGTCGAGATGCGGGCGCTCTACCAGAGCGTCCCATCCCTCCTTGGCAGGATATTTAATAATATTCATCTCTTACAGTATCATCTTTTCAATCGGCGAGACAAGGATACCCTGCGCGCCGAGCTCCTTCAGTTTGTTCACAATCTCCCAGAAATGCTTCTCGTCGAGAACAGTATGAATAGCGCACCAGTTAGGATCGGAAAGCGGAATGATGGTCGGACTCTTGATACCTGGCAACACCTCAGTGATTTCTTTGAGCTTATCCTTGGGCGCGTTCATCATGACATATTTCTTATCCTGGGCAGAACGCACAGCCTCAAAACGGAAGAGCATCTCGTTGAGGATGTCATGCTTTTCCTCGTCCATACGCCAATTGCCAATGAGCAGAGCCTCGCTGTGCATGACCACTTCCACCTCTTTCAGATTGTTGTGCACAAGGGTAGAGCCGCTGCTGACAATGTCGAAGATAGCATCAGCCAAACCAATGCCCGGGCTAATCTCCACACTGCCCGTGATAACATGTATGTCAGCTTTGATGTTGTTCTTTGTCATAAAGCGACGCAGGATACCAGGATAGCTGGTGGCTATCTTTTTACCGTCAAACCACTCAAGGCCGGGATAGTTGATACCCTTAGGGATAGCAAGGGAGAGACGGCACTTAGAGAAGCCAAGGCGGTCGATGACCTGTGCATCTTCCTGACGCTCCTCAAACTCGTTCTCACCGACAATGCCAATGTCAGCAACACCGCTGGCTACGCTCTGAGGAATGTCATCATCACGCAGGAAGAGGACTTCCAAGGGGAAGTTGGTGCTCTGGACAAGGAGTGTACGCTTGCTGGGATTCACCTTGATGTCGGCCTCCTCAAGGAGGCTCATGGTGTCGTCATACAGACGGCCTTTGGACTGGACGGCTATTCTTAACATATCTAATCTTTTGTTACTTGTCTTCTCTTATGTACAAATATTCTTTGCAAATTTACCTACTTTTGCCGATATATCCAATAAAGTTAGTAATTTTGTATCAAATTAATATATGAAGTTACATATTATTGGCATATTATTACTCTTTTCCGCGCTTTTTGCAGGTTCATGCAGCGAGCAGAAAAAGCCGGAGCTGACACCATGGGGCACTCCTATGGGCAGCGACTCCATACCTTCCAGTGACAACTTTGGACTCAACGACATCATCAACAATGGTGAGATGATCATGGTCACCGTCTCAGGCCCCGACACCTATTATGACTATCATGGGCACGGCATGGGCTTGCAATATCTGCTCTGTGAGAAGTATGCACAGAAGCTTGGCGTGTCGTTGCGGGTGGACGTCTGCAAAGACACCGCCGAGGTCGTGAGGAAGATAAAGGCAGGAGATGCTGACATCGTGGCCATGCAACTGCCTGATTCCGTAAAGGGAGTAGACTATACGGATGTAAAGGTCGACTCCTTGAAGCATGGCTGGGCCGTGAATGCCGACAATAAGGAACTGGCAGAGAGCATAGATGCCTGGTTCACAAAAGATATGGTGTCCAAGATGCGGCGCGAGGAGTCGTTTCTGCTCTCCACACGCAGTGTCCAGCGACATGTCTATTCCCCGATGCTGAACCGGTCGAAAGGTATCATCTCCCGCTACGACAGCTACTTCCAGCAGTTCGCACCCTTAGCACGCCTCGACTGGCGACTCATGGCAGCTCAGTGCTATCAGGAGTCGACCTTCGACCCCAACGCCAGGTCCTGGGCTGGAGCCTGCGGACTGATGCAGATTATGCCAAGTACTGCCGACCACCTCGGGCTGTCTCGCGAGTCGCTTTTCAATCCAGCGGAGAATATAGCCGCCTCGGCTAAATACATGCAGGAGCTGGGCCAGCATTTTGCTGATGTACCACTATCAGAGCGAGTCTGGTTCCAGCTTGCCAGCTACAATGGCGGCACCAATCATGTGCGCGATGCTATGGCATTGGCCCGAAAATATGGACGCAACCCTCGTCGCTGGGATGACGTGTCAGAGTTTGTCCAGCGGTTGAGCAGCCCACAGTTCTACACCGACCCTGTTGTAAGAAGCGGCTACATGCGGGGTGCAGAGACCGTGGACTATGTCAACCGTATCAGGGCACGATGGGCGCAGTATCGCGGTGTTGCAGGCGGTGGATCCTTTGGCGGGTCCTTCGGTGGGTTTGTCACTACGCCACAGCGCGCACGCAGAAGCTACAAATGGCATCTATAAATGCAGAAGTTGAGAACACTATGCATAAGAATGCATGCCACTCATGAGATAGTTGACACCAAAATATGTAATGATGATAGTGGCAAAGGAACATAATATAAAGATGTGGTAATTTCTCGGTCGAGACAAGGCTGGAACAGACTTCGTATGCAAGGCTATGGCATAGACCATAAAGGTGATGAGTGCCCATGTCTCTTTCGGGTCCCAGCTCCAATAGGTTCCCCAGCTGATGTTTGCCCATATAGCTCCGAGGAAGATACCTATCCCCAGCGTAACGATAGCCGGGTAGAGCATCAGGCGGCTCAGCGTCTGTAGGTGTACGGCAAGGTGTGGCGTCAGAAGGGCCATCACACTGCTGATAAAGGCCAGACCCAGAAGCGCATAGCTCATCATCATGAAACTGACATGAATCGTGAGGAGCGGGGAGTTCAGCACCGGCATGAGAGGCCCCATAGCGGGGTCCATCATCGAAAGATGGCTCACCAAAAGAAAGAATCCGGAGAGCAAGAAAGCAAAGGACGTGAACAGTCCGTTGGCACGTCGCGTCATGACAATCATCAGCAAGCCGAACAGCATCGTCATCCAAGCCACAGCAAGCGTGGTCTCATAGCCATTACCCAATGGCACCATGCCGGTGATAATCCAGCGAAGGGAAAGCAGGAAGGTCAGGGCAAGGAAACTAAGCAGAAGCAGAATATCGAGGCAGAGGAAGGACATCACTCCGGCAACGACCCGTTTTCTACCCGTTGCATTGCCGGTTAACCTCAGGTAGACTAAGACCAAGCCAACGAGCCCAAGAGTCAGGTTCACCATGAAGAGAATGGTGGCCAGTGGAAAGGCATTATAGACATGCTCGGCCTTGAGCCTTGTCGCAGAGGGGATACAGCTTCCTCCACGACGTTGTTGGTATTCACCGATCTTGTCCAATACTTCGGTGGCTGTAGCGTAGTCGCCTTGTGACACCGCGGCGTAGAGAAGCGGGAAAACATTCTTAATAAAGACAATCTCATCTTTCGGTAATCGTTTCGGGTACTTCTCAAAAGGAGAGAACCATTGTGTGGTGCCATCATGATAGGTATATGGGAAAATAGATAAAGGCGTACCTTGCCGCAACGACATGATAATCTGCAACTTGCCGTCAATATCCGCACAAGCCTTATGGAAAGCGTCCTTCTGTCCGTCGTTATATTCCGATACTGCCGCGCCGAGGATATAGCCGTCAGTTCTGAAGAAAGCATTGACACTGGCATAATCAGGCAAGCCAAACCGTTCGCGCATCGTCTTGTTCTTCACATGAATGAAAGGCTCATTATTCCAATATTGCGGAAAGAAAATCCAAGACATCAGCACCTGACTCGCCGTATAACCTTTATAGTTGCGCTTGCCATAAATCTTATCTGTGAAATCCAGCGCAAATGTTTCGACAGGGCAGATACGCTCGTTATAGTTGATTAGGAGGTTCCCAAACCGTTGAGCAGTCTCTTGGGGCATCACGTTCTGTGCAGAAGTAGACTGGACGCTGACGAAAAGACCCATAAAGCCCAATAGCAATCCTACACAAAGGTTGGGTATGGACTTCATCTGCGAGGCCAACTTCCGAAATTCACCTTTCGGGTCGACAAGCAGCCAGAACAGCGAGAAGAAAAGAATGCCATAGCCGGTATAGGTCACAGGGATGCCATAACGGTCACTGTTAACTTGAAGATAGCTGCCAAGCCGGTCGCTGTCGTAGCTGGCCTGGTAGAATCTTACACCATGATATTTGGCAATATTGTTCATCGAGACGACACCTTTATATTTGTTGTTCCCGTCTATGATTGTGAAATAGGTGATATAGTCAGCGGCAGCATCTGTCCCGGCATGGTTGACCTGCTGGAACTTGTCGAGTCTGAGATAGAAAGGCAGATCGTGGACATCAGCCTTGGTCATACTCACCATCTCTGAGTATTTGTTTGTCGGCTGGTCACCACGAAGATGCACCATTCCCCTATAAGAAGTGAGATGGGTGAGCAAAGCGCCTAAGAGGATGACAACAAATGAGCAGTGGAGCAGTAGCAGGTTCCACTTCCTCAGCTTACGCTTCAGAATATAAGCTATGCCGCAGGCTACAAGCAGTCCCCATAGCACGATGAACCACCATGAGCCATAGAAATGTTGCTGTACGAAAGGTGTTGAAGTATATGTCTCAATGATGGTAGCCGCCGCCATGACAACGAGAAGCACGATGTAGACGGATGCGATAATCTTCTTCATAGATAAAATAGGGAGCATCAGAAGTTATGAAGTGCAGAGGAGATCCGGAAGTCAAGCCTAGAAGTCCAGAAGTCCGGAAGTTCAGAAGTCCTGTCATTACATTATGAATACCGAACTTTCGGCACTAAGCACATGACCAGACTTCAGAACTTTCGGGCTTCCAAAACTACAAATGCTTATGCACATGACCGGACTTCTGAACTCCAGAACTTCCGGACTTCTGAAATTGTTTATATCGCGTTGATGAAAGCCACAACGGCATCACGGTCTTCGTCGCTAAGCAGGTAGAACTTAGAAGCTGCAAAATACGCCTCACTCTCTTTACTGTAGCAATGCCACATAATGGCTTGTACAACGGTGTTGTCTCCCTGCTGGAAGATATGGGCACGACAGTCGTGGAGTCGGTCACCGGCTCCTGTCTCTTGCTGGCTCAGTCCGCGACCCCACAGCGGTGTGGTGCGGCACCATCCTGTCCTTATGTCGTTGGCCATATGCAGCTTGTGCTGTACAAGATCGGTATAGGGCCATATCGTCTGGTTGTCGTAGCTCACCATCTTAGCACCCGTCTCTTTCATATATTTCCGCGTCACCGCATCGGTCCAGCAGTCATCTTTCTTAATGGTCCACGAAGGCCTGTGGCAGGCCGTGCAACCCATCTGGTAGAAGAGTTTCTTTCCGCGCTGCACTTCCTCGCTGTCTAAATTGCGGGCGCGGGGCACACCAAGACCACGGTGCCAAACGGCAAACTCATAGTAGTTCTGGTCACTCATCTCGTCCGTACCATTCCATGGAGCCATATTCACGAAATACTTCTCAAAGCCAGCCTTATAGGGTGCTGTGCCACCATTGCTGCCAAGACTCAGACATTTGAGCACATACTTGGCGATGCTGTCACTGCTCGTTCCCCCACTGACATAGGGCGTCAGCAACGGATTGGTGAGATAATTGTCCTGAATGCCCTTGATGACCTCCGGGTCCTCGCTCATCGCCTTGGCCCAGGCATGTGAGGGGTCGGTGTAGAGCATGTGGCGGTCGGAACGACTCACGTTGGTAATATTCCAGATAGCATTACAGCCAGGACCATCGAGTAGGGTAGCACGTGTCATGGCATAGGTGAACTTCTTCACCCGCTTCGTACCGTCGTCAAGGCTGTACCAAGCCGTAGTAGCCCAGTCGTTAGCGCCCTGATCCCACATGGCGGGGTTCAGTGTAGCATGCCGAGCCTCACGCTGATACTGCACCTTCATGGAGTCCTGACTGATGGCATCGATGAGTCCGGTGCCATACATTCCTATCGTCGACTCCAATCTCACCTCATAATCCGTTGGCTTGGGGTCTGTGTTGAAGGCACTCTGATCGATTGTCACATCAGGATAGTAGAGTCGGTAGCTCTCGCCACGCTTAGAGTTGGGAAAGGTCATAGCCAGTCCGGAAGGCATCGACGTCACCGTCTTCCAGTTGATATGGATGCCGCTCTCGTCAACAGGAGCCTTGAAAGGGGCCATAGCTTTGGTTTGAGGCATACCTGTCACCTCGGTGATATAAGCATTGGTCTTGGGATGGTAGATGACTAATAGATAGCCATTGCCCATCTCGTTGGCACGATACTGGCTCTGCCATTTGCCATGACCATAAGAGGGATGACAGTATTCGCAACCGCTGCGCACCCAGGCTGGACCAAGACCCCAGAAAGGTTTGGTAAGATAGTTGGCATCTTTCTCAAAGAATTGCTCACCAAACTTGAAGGTCGTATACAACCCCATGTCGGTAATAGCCGGCGAAGGGTTGGAATAGCAGCCTTGTTCGTTGGTGGTGGTCCCTTTCTCGCCTCCGGGCAGCCATTCTGCCTCGGAGAAGACGGACAAAGAGTCATGCGGCCAGGAGGTATTGGTCTCTGCCGTGACATTGTCGTTGTCACTGCAAGAGGCCAAAGCCATGGCGGCAATACTCATGAAGATTAAAGTTTTATTCATCATATCTGATTGATTTTATCAGCAACCCCTAAGACCGGGTTGCTACTTCTGCTTGTTAAGGAGGTCATTAGCAGCCGTAAGGGCATTCGACAGGGTTGTACAGGCATTGATAGCCTCCAGGACCTTGGCTGTATGATAGTTGTATCGGAATGGTACATCACAGGCCTTTATCTTTGCCTGCGCGTCATCAATGGCCGTTTCTACAGCTTTGCCTTCCTCAGCACCATATTTGGCAAAGTAGCTGTGGAAAGAATACTGAGCGCCGTTGGTATTGTTGTCAGCGGTGTACTTGCCATACCAGGTGTTCTTGATACTTTGAATGTTATCCCAAAAGTCCGTCAGGGAGTTGTAGCTGTAGGGTGACTCTATGTAGCTCGGGTCGCTCTCTTGGTTCTCCGAGGTTGTCTTCAAGCCGTAGGGCTTGCCCATCTTCGTCTGTCCAACCTCGTCACAGATACCGCCGCAGCCATTATCACCAACAAGAATAGCAGAGGCCGCTGACTTCACAGTAGTGTAAATGGAACCGCTCTTTCCGGCTATTTTCATATTCTCCCCATAGGTGAGGGTAGACGACGGCATCGTTGTTTTCCATTCCAAGTCTTCAAGGACCTGACGGTGACTTTCCGGAGCCGAGGGATTCCAGCATACCTCAAGTTCGTAGATGGAATACATCAGGTCACCGGCTGTAGCAACGGCAAACTTCAGCTCATCGATGGGCTTGACATCCGTAAAGTTCTGCTGCTGGTCTGCATCGGTGAAGTCGTCATATTCACTGTTGAAAGAATCCACTTTGCGCGCCTTTCCGTCACGAAAAATGACAAACTCTACAGAATGGAAACCCAACTGTGTCTGGTTGAGGTTAGTGTGAGCCCAACTGATATTGGCATCGTCGTCATCAGTCGTGACATTGGCAAGCATATTGGGACTTGTCAAGAAACTATGAAGAGAAGTAAGGTCCAGCGGCCATGTATCGATATGCGGGTCGATGTCGTAGTCGCTGGCAGCACCGAGCAGGAAGGCTTCACTCTTCTCATAGCAGGCTCGCGTCTTCAGCCATGCGTCACAGGCGGCCTGCACCTGATCCTGAGTGGCATTCTTCTTCTCCACAGCATCACGGAGCGTCTTCATACTGCTGTAAAGGGTGGTGGCATGAGTAGCCATCTCAGTATAGGTGGGATTGACGACATTATCGACGTATCCACTGAGGATATTGGAGATTTCTGTCTCTTCAGCCGATGACACATCGGTCACGTTGTTGTCGTCATCACTGCTACACGATGACAGGCCAATCGTCAGTGCACTTGCTGCAAGGACGAGTGTAAGGCGTAAATACTTTTTCATTATTGTTATGATTGGTGGTTAAAAAAGTTCATTCGTTTAAAGGAAAAAGCCTTCATAGGCAATGCCGAAGTTGATGGCAGGTTCGTCGTTGTACGGACTCTTCAAGAAGCGCTTCGTAAAGTCGAACTTCAAGACAATGTCCTTGATAGGGTAGTAGTTGAGTCCGACGCTCACGACATTCTTCTCCTCGTAGGGATACTGGTCCTGGCGGTTGTCGCGGATGTAAGGATTATAGTGGTCGTAACGTCCGAAGACATAGAGTTTCTGGTTGTCAGCCCTGAGCTTGGCTATCTGCGAGAAGACATCATAGCCCGCTTCTATGCCTATTGCAACGGCATTCTTGCCTACCTCTGAAGAGCTATAAGGACTTGTCTTGGTGCTGCGTCCGGAGAGCGTCTTGATGAAATAAGCATCACCGAGATGTCCATAGGTAGCCTGGCTGCGGATAATCCAGTTGTATTTGTTGAATGTAAAGTCAAAGCTGACTATTGATACCGCGCCTTTGCGGTCCTGAGAGTCATTCTGATAGCTGTTGTTGATGCTATGTCCGTAATAACCGCTGACACCGAAGCGCAGCCCCGGCATGACAAAGTAGTCGAAACGGGCAGCAACAGCGTATTTGCTGGCAGGGTCAAACTCAAAAGCGGAATGTGTGCCCTTGTTAATCCAGCCGTCGCGGTCGAACTGCATGGCATCGAGGCCCTCAAGGAACTGTAACTCATATTTGAACTTGCCTACATATCCCCACAGGCTGACACCCGTCTGATGCCATGTAGAAGGAAGAATCGTGTTCTCACCCTCCGGACGATAGACAGTGAAGAAGTTGAGCGGTTCATGGTGACTGTTGTTCAAGCCCACAGGCACCACAATATGTCCTAATCGAAGATTGATGGCCCGGCAGAAAGATTTCTGAAGCCAAAACTGCTCCAGCTCCACCTCACCACCTTTCTCCGTCTCGGTTTCCCATTCGCCACCTTCTTCGTATTCGCGTTCATAGGAGGAGCCGGTGCCACCATGTTCAAACTCTATCTCCGAACCCATCGTCCAGCCTTTGCCAAAGTCGTAGCCAAGATAGATGACGGCATGAGGAATATCAAAACGACCATGGCTGTTGTCATTCTTATAGACGCCCGGACTTTTATATTTATAAACATTATCGCTGTAATAGTTCCTGCTGTAGGCTACCTCACCATAGCCACCAACAGAGAGGCGATGACCGCCCTGGTGCGTGAAGACACTGTCTGAGGCATTGGTCTGAGCACACGCTATTGTGCTGCAACCTAATGATATAAGACTGGTCATAAGATAGAATCTAAGTCTGTCCATACGTTGTTATTTAGATATTTGTTTGTGGCATTATCAGTTTCCCTCATTTCCCGGTGCAAAGTTATCCCAATTGAAAAATTCTCACAATACTCAAAAATTATGAAATTATATGATGATGCGTTAATCCACAGCCCTCCACAACATCCGCGGCATTTGCCAGCGACATCCGTAGCATATGCCAGCGACATCTGTGGCAAATGCCAGCGACATGTGTGGCAAATGCCACAGATATCTGCGGCATTTGCCACACATCATCATCTCAACGTAATGAAAACAGATTGGGGCAATCCGGAAACGTTCCGAAACACATACCTAATCGTTATTAGCATGTAAAACTATCACAAAATGTAGGTATTTACGTCAAAAAGAACATCACTAATTTTGAATGCTCACTTTTTTTTTGTTATTTTGCAAATACTTATAAACAATTATAAGGCAAGATGAAGAACATGAAGATGTATGAGCCTGACGATAAGCTCATCAATATTATCAGTGACAACTATACGGTGCTGCAAAGCCTTGGTGCTTTCGGCATCAACTTAGGTTTTGGAGACAAGACGGTGCGTGAGGTTTGCGAGGACGAGAAAGTAGATACCTATACTTTCCTTGCCGTCGTCAATTTCACGATTAACCGCTATCGCAATCCCAACGACGACGGCCATCTGTCTATCTCTACGCTGATACACTATCTCAAGGCCAGTCACTCTTATTATCTTGATTTTCAGTTGCCTTTCATCCGCCGAGAGTTGGCCGAAGCTCTCGATGACAGCGACAACCTGGCCAGGCTCATCATGAAACTCTATGATGAGTATGCACACTCTATCCGCAACCACATGACCTTTGAGGAGAAGACGGTGTTCCCCTATGTAGAAGCCTTGGAGCGGGGAGAGACTCCGTCAGACTTCGACATTCATACCTTCTCAAAACATCATCAACAGACTGAGACGAAGCTGAAGGAATTGAAAAATATCATCATCAAATATTTGCCTTCCGACGGGTTGCACAACAACCAGCTCACAGCCACCCTCTACGATATCTACAACTGTGAGGAATGGCTGACCGTGCATGCAGCTGTGGAAGATCAGATCTTTATCCCTGCCGTGCGCCGTTTAGAGCGTAAATCGAAGCAGAACGACGTCAGTGTGAAGATTAGCAATATGATCAGTCGCACACCTTCCTCCTCAGAGACGCTCAGCGAGCGGGAGAAAGATGTCATCATCTCATTGGTACAGGGAATGACCAACAAGGAGATAGCCGATGACCTGTGTATCAGCATCAATACTGTCATCACCCATCGCCGCAACATCGCCCGAAAGCTACAGATCCACTCTGCTGCCGGCCTCACCATCTATGCCATCGTCAACAATTTGGTGGACATCAGCAGTGTGAAGTTGTAGAGCGCCCAACTCATTTTGGGCACTGCCGTTATCGCTTTATTATTCCTCCACTGTGTTCTCATCGGTCTCATAACTCCTCACCATGTCCTTGAGAATGCCTGTCATCTCCTGGCGGAAGTCATCGGGGCTGAGCACGATGACTTTCCGCCCGTGCCACAACAGTTCCTGCTCGAAGTCGCGCGTGGGACTGACGTAGAGCTCGTAGTCGGTATAGGAGCCGTCGGCGGCATCGCGAATCTTGGTTTGGCTCTCGTGAATCGGCACCTCCTCGATGTAGTTGTTCTCCGGGTAGAAGGCACGGATGCGTATCTTCTGCGGCGGGAGGTTCTGCTGACGGATAATGCCAAAGCAACCATCGTAGAAGTTGTCGGGGTTCAATAGCTTCTGTGTCCTCTTTGATAGCAGTTGCCGCTCGCAGACGATCTCCAAATAACTGATGCGGTCGAAAGGCAGCACACGCGGATGATAATCAGAGCCGTTGGCGTTGGCCTTGGGTTCGTGACCATCCTGTTGCATCAGATTGCCGATGACGTACCAGCGTTGGCGGAACAGACGGAGGAAAGCGGGAACGAGCTCCATCTCCATCTCGTCGCCATAGGGTGTGCGGTAATGGAACCGGATGGCATAGCGCTTGTCAATGGCCTGGATGATGTCGTCGAGATACTGCGTGTTCTCCGGCGCTTTCTCCAACATCACCTTGTCGTGATATTTCAGCCTGTCGCCGAGTGATGCCATGCGCAGGGAGCTGAGCAGCCATTCAGAGACCTCCGAATCCGCATAGCGGTCGCGGCGGATGAAATAGCGATAGCCACCGGCCTTGTCGCACTCTATCTCAATGCCAAAGAGGTTGGCGATCTCCTCACGGTAGCGGTGGAAGGTGCGCACGCTGAGTTCCTTGCCGTCGATATTGCTCGACGACTCCGCCCAGTCGTCGCAAATTTCTTGTATCGTCATGCGGCGACGCTCTAACTTGCCTATCAGCCAACAATAAAACTTTGCCCTGTTGTCCATAATCAGTATTCTAGATTCTTTGCTACTTTAGAAATGCCTCTATCACCTTGTGCCAGTAGTCCCTGGAGTAGCCGACGGAGGGGTGGTTGACCGCCATCACTTTCACGCGTCCGCCCCCACTGAGGGCATAGCTGCCGGTATAGACTGTGTAGCCGTCGATGGTGAGCTCGTCACCATCCTGCCAGCGCTCGCCGCCCGGCATCTGTCCCCACAGTCGGTTGCCCCAGGCGATGATATACTGTGGACGGTATTGGTCGAGCACGCTGAAGAAGGCCTGCTCAGCCTGACGATACTCCGCATCCGTGCCCGCCTTGCGCGGACCGCCCATCGCCACCTGAAGGTAGTTGTAGAACAGCACGCTCTGCCAGATGCGATGTCGCTCCTGCCAGTCGGTCTCATGACCTACGAGGCTGCGCTCGAACTTCAGGAACGTGCTCATCCATCGCTCGCGCGGCTTCTGCTCATCGAGGTAGTCGCCGACAACGCCATTGGTGAACGCCATGCACTCACGATGGCTGCTTACATTGCCACAATCGGCACATCCCTCATCGCAGTAGTGGCTCTCGCCCAACACCATGATGCGCTTGCCGAAGAGGCCACCCGTGGTATAGTCCCTGCCCACGTAGGGCTGAAAGAAAACATTCATACTCATATAGTTAGGAGTTAGAAATTAGTAGTTGAAAGATGGGCGTTTGGAGCTCTGTGAGCCTCGTCTATCTGTTTCCAAATCTCCCTGTAAATAATCCTGTTAAGCCCCAAAAACGAATCGGGGCAGGTGTGGTAGCTGCCACAGTTAGGGCACTTCAGCGGTTGCGAAAAAACTGTCGCGTTCCACTCGATGTCCATTCCTTTGAATTTGTGTCCGCAGTTGTCGCAGACAAAGGTTGTTATTCCTCTAAGCATAATAGTTCCTCCTATGTTTAAAGTTTACAATTATCAGTACAATAGTTCTTGGCAAAGAGTAGCAAGCTATCCTTGCCAAACGACACCAAGCCTGTCGTCTTCGTGCTGGCCAAGGCAGTTGTCATTGAAACGGCAAACAGCTTTCTATCCGCTTCCTGTTTATTCAGCCTTTTCTTATTTCCTTTCATAGCTTTACGTGTTTCTGATGCAAAGTTACGACAACATTGTGCCAAAAGATGACAGAAGAGAAAATAAAGTTCTCACGGATAACACAGATTTCCACAGATTTTCTCGCAAAGCCGCAAAGAACGCAGAGCAATGGCTGTACTGCCTGCATTGTGCATTTAAAACATGGCGAACTTAGCGGCTTAGCGAGAGAAACATGCCTGGCGTCGCTTCAATCCGCATTCTCTCATACCCTTTAGGCCTTACCTCAACGTCCATTTCCTGACGCTCTTTAATGAGACAAGGGTTCTTCACCCAAAAATGCCTTATCATAAGCCTTATTATTAAATAATCCGCTCTTTTTCGTAAGTTTGCTACGAAAACAGGGGAAATATTTTGCGAAATGGCCTATCTGATATTTTCGCTCTTCAAACGTCCAAGCAGCCTCAGCACTCTCGCCACCTGCGGATCTTTCAATTCTGCTATCATCGTAAACTTATCAATTGGTACTACAAAGATAAAACAAAAATTCCTATATAGCAAATTTAATCTCCGCTTTCGTGAAAAATCATCTGAATCAGCAATTAAAAACGTTATAAGAAGAAGTTTACGCATCCCATGAGCGTGCCGAGCAAAGCACCGGATCTGTATTGCCGTCGTCAGTTTCTAATCTTGATAGTGGGTGAAGATGGGGCTTTCCCCCATTGCACAGATTGCTATGCTTGAGTCCTTATAAAGTTGCGGTGATATATTCTCTACCTATGGCATGAATGGAATTTACTATTTGCTGTTCACTTTCCTCAGAAGGACGCTTGAAACCATTGATATAATTTTTCAATTGTGTAGCGTCTAATCCTGCGCGCTTGGCAAACTCATCAATATCCAATTCCTTATGCGTCAAGAAGAACTTCTGAAGCTGACTGGGCTCAGCATCTTCATAGCCGAAGCTCTCAAAACTGATGTCCTCGTCAAGGTTACGCCAATGTATGCCGTCGAAGCCAAAGCAGTATTGATTACGTTCGTCATCCGTCGCGTTCAATAGTTTAGGATACCAAAGGAGAGATTGGTTATAAGATTTTCCGTTCTCATCCTCTCCATATATATGGTCCTTATCAAACCAGATCTTCTTGATTGTCATAGTGCGTTCTCCTTTGTACATCTATTAAAATGCTCGTTCCATCTAGCGACAATAATATCAGCATTGTCGTCAATTACAAACTGAATCTTTTTCATGTCACCAGCCTTGATACCATGACTTTCGCGGAGATTAAATCTCTCACCATCATACTCGAACTTTGCAAAGCCATCTTTGCCCTCTACTGTACGTGTATAGGGTCATGCTCTTTACTATAGAAGAAGAAAGAAAATCCGAAAAATCTAAATATCTCTGGCATAGGCTCATTAGATCTTTTGCTGCAAATATAGACATAGTTTTTTATATATGCAAATTATTTAGCAAGTAATTTTAATGTCCGAACATCCGATCTCAGCCTATCATTCATACGGAACCATTCCAAATAAAATCAAATAAAGATATTCACGCATCCCATGAGTATGCCGAGCAAGGCGCCGAGCCACACGATGGCACACAGCTCCTTGTTCATCACTTGCAGGATAAGAGCCTCCTTATTTCTCCAACACTTCCTGGCTCATCAGGTTGTCGCTGATGGCCGTGCCCACGGCTTCAGCAATCCGTCCTTTCTCCTTGGGGATGATGCCCGGAGTGAAAGGAATCCGCCACCCCATGATGTGCTTCGCCGTATGCAGGCGGAGCAACATGCGGATGGCAATGTCGTTGGTGACGTAGCCGATGACACCACCAACCAAAGGGGCTATAATATATGATGTGATGATCATAAGTTTTTCTTGAATTCTAACAGCTAAGGTTATAAGTTCTTTATGAAATCCTTGTGTCTGACCCATACAAAGCCTTCGGCACGTGTGATAACAGCCACGTCGATCGGACCGCCGACGGTCTCGTCTGACGAGGAGAAGTGGCGTTGCAGGCTTGTGATGGACACTAAGTTCTCTGCCATGTTCGCCATGTCTTCCACGTTGAATGACTCCACCGCATTGACGATTCCGTCGATATACTCCTCCTGCATATACTCGGCCATGGATTCGGAATGTTTCTTCTCTATGTCAGTTGTGTCAAGGTCACTCACTCTCTTGACGATGGCCTCATCCACGCCTTCTTCTTTCAATAAGTCTGCAATCTTCTTTCGTTCTTCCGATAGTGACTGAACATTGAGGTCCGTCACCTTCTCGTAGAAATTAGGCGCGATGCCTTTCATCAACGTAAGCATTACGTCGTTCTGCGCAAAGGGCGAGATACTGGCCGTGGAGTTTTCGCCTATCTCATACATCTCGTCGGTGTCGATGTAATAGCGCAGCCGATTGTTGAAAGCCCCCGAGACGTAGGTGGGGAGCAGCGTCGGAAAGATATCATTCTTGCCATAACCGACAAAGACGATACCCGTGCCATTATAGTAGAACCGTGAGCGGATGTAGTTGGTGAAGCCCTTTACCCAGTCGTCAAACATATCCTTGGGCAGGCTGTCCTCTTCTATCCTCTCCTTCAGTGTCTCCAACGAGTCCATGCCGTAAGTGCGCATATCTTTCTCGCTGATTTTCTCCAGACCAGGATTGACACCAGCGTCGTTTGCCATGGCATCCACACCTGCGATGCAGTCCTTTAGATGTTTACGCAACAGATCCTCTTCGTTAAAAGAGTCATCATCCATGGCGTCAATCTCCTCCTTCATATTGTCAATCGCTGCAGACTTCACATTATTATAATAGGTGGCTAACTCTCCATCGAGGTAATCCTTCTGCTGTTCGCTGCTGCAAAAGAACTTCTCTTCTTGAAGGAACAGATAGAAGTCCTCCGCATACTCCTTGATGCTATCAAACTGCCTGTCGCCACGTCTGTCATGGTACAGTTTGAAGATTACCTCCCATGGCACATCCATGAAGTCGACATTCTGGAAGAACATCACGGCGACGTGATTATCCTTTGACAACTGGAATATCTTCGTCATCGTATTGTAGATCTTCATCCTATCGCCTTTCACCACCGTCAGCGCGCTGTCAGCCGCTAACACTGCCGCCCGCTTGTTCAAAATTCCTACGATTGCTGTCATAACTATCTGTATTTTGGTGTGCAAATATTTCTGAGATTAGTCTATTCTCATTTCAGCGGCCCGATCCTCACTATATATTTTTATTTCAGGCTAAATTTATCAACGACTACGTTAGAAATAATGGTGTAAATTCCAGTAGCATGGTTATGAAACGAATAGCCTCTCTTATAAGAAAGGCTATTCGATTATTATACATTAGTTGAATTCCTTCAATTGCTTTTCGATGACAGCCTTGTCAGCCTCAAGTTTTTCGAGCTTACCTTTAGCTTCTACAAGCTTCTGCTGTTTTTGATCTTTGTTAGCAACAACCTCCTCCAATTGTTCCTGGAGGGGCTTCAACATATTATCAATAACACTTTCCTTTGCTTTCTTCAAGATAGCATCTTTGTTGCCCATTATAGTATCAACGAATTCGGACACATCTGTAGATCTAATGTCGGCTATATAGCGATGGAGCTTATTTTTGGTGTCATTGTGAGAGAGTGCATTACCAATCTTTCCAAGAACACCTAACGACATACCGTTTAGAAAATCACTGATAAACTTAAACACGCTGTCTATCCAAGTTTCCTCACTATCTTCCTCATCCTGTCCGCAATTAAATACGCTGGTGTCATCAATGGTGAATTCTATTTCGTTATTTAAGCTCTTCAGAAAACTATTTGCGTCAAACTCAGGTGCATAACGGAGCATAACATCACTTGTCTCATTGATGAATTCAGACACGCATTTTTTCAAGACAGACTTAGCTGCGATTCCGATTTTTTCTGTATCACGTTTCAGGGTTCTTGTACGAAGGGCCTGAATCTGACTGTCCAGTTTTGCAGAAATAGCAGAAACATCTTGAAATCTGCCAAGATCTTCCACGATGTTGTCCAATCTTTTGCAAGCAGAGTCAAGATCATCTTCCAAGGTTTCCTTGCCGCGTCTTACAACAGTTTTCAACTCAGACTCTATGGCATCGTCAAGTGCCTCAACCTTTTTATTCAGTCTTTTCTCAGCCTTACCAAGCTTAGTGATACGCTCTTCTATCTCGTCGTCGGGCTGAGAATAATTGTCAACATCCGCTTTGCATAAGTTTATCTCGTTGTCAATGTCTGACTTTTTCTTGGTTCCAGCATTAATAATAGCACTTAAAGGCTTACGCAGAAGAATCTCCACTTTTTCCTTGTCAATGATCTCGCGGATGGCTGTTACAAGTTTGTCAAGGTGACTCTTCTCCATCATCTGCGGTTGAGAGCTTATCTCGAAATCATCGCAATGACGTTTCCAAGCCTCACGGTAGATTTCACTGCTGTTTATCTTTGTTATTAGCATCTCTGAAAGCAGAGCCATCTCTGCCGAAAGAGGTATCGGTTCTGCATCGTGCAAGATTTCGACAAGTGTTGCGTCGTCACAATCTCGGCATGCCTTTTGGATTTCTGACTTCACATAATCTTTGATCTCGTCTTCGCTTTCACCGTTATGATATGGAATGTCATATTTGTTGATGCCTACAAGGACCTTACCTATACCACATTGTCTAACGTTCTTAAAAAGAATGTCACGGTCCGTAGCATCAAAGGGACGACCAGCATACAGCATAAGCAACACGACATCAGCTTTTTTTAGAAAAGCTTTTGTACGTTCTTCACGAGAAACTATTGGGTCATTGAACCCCGGAGTGTCAACAATCTCTACACCTTTAAGATAATCCTTAGGATAGTAGATTGTGACAGACTTTGTTATAGAAACATACTTACCGTCAGCACCGACGTATTGCACGAGATTGTCAAGTGTGTCTTCCTTAGTCTTGCCTAAGAAACTATTGATAGAACTTCCTAATTTGGCAGACTTCTCCACTAACTCCTTAGCAGCCTTGACTTTTGATTCTTCAAGCGTGTTGCCTTCAACTTCACTAAAAGAACGCTCAGCCTGCATCTTCTGTTCAGTCCACTCATCTGGCGAATAAAATTCAGCCTTCAACTTCTTCTCTTCTCCATATGTGATGACCGACAGTGCTGCTGTCATAGGAGTCGTAGCTGAAGGCAGAACATCGTCTTCGAAAACTATGGCATTGAGGACTGTAGACTTGCCACATTTCATCTGTCCTATGACACCTATAGTGAGCACATCATCTTCGATCTTCTTACGAAGTTGTTGTGCATCATCTTTGCTTATCCACCCATATTGAGTGGCTTTATCGGCAAGCGAAAGTACATGCTGCTTCCGCTCCCGTAATTCTTCGAATATATTTTTCTCCATTGCCTATAATTAATGTGTACCTCAAAGTGTTTTGTCTATAGCTTTGATTTTTTTTCTTAACATTTCCACACAATTAAGTAATTCCGTGTAATTTGCTTTTTCAAGGTTTGATGTAGACCAAGCATCTACCAACTCTTTAACTGTTTCACATTGTTTGTCGAATCCGCTGGCTAAATCTTGTGAATGCTGCTCGTATATTTCCTTCAACAGATTCAAGAGACTTTCGCCTTCATCTGCATCCATTTCATAACGGTCTTTGCTGAATAGGTGCTCTTCCCAATGCGGGATTCCATAAGCTTCCTCACAATCATCTTGAAGTTTTCTTAGAGAACTGTAATAATCATTTGCAAGTTGATCATAATTGTTCTCCAATTTTGTGGCTTCTTTCTCTGTTTTTTTTACATCCTTAAGTTGTTCAGCAAGAAAATGCTCTGCCGTATTGAGGAGATTATCAAGATATTCGTCTTTTACGGAACTATGCTTAACCTGCTGTATAGGTTCCATAATAGCATTTATATCGGCCTTAGCAGAGAATCGGATAAACATCTGCACATCTATGTCAGCAGACTTTAAGGTCTTCTTGATTAAGGTCTCTACTTGGTCTACCTCTACTTTTGATTTTGTATCCGTTTTATTGATAACAACGTATAGCGGACGTGTGAGATTCTTTTTAATTAGATCTATAGAAGATCTGTTGACAGTACCTGCATTCACATCGAACACCCAAAACAGAGCATCGCATTCATTAATAACATCAATGGTTCGCTCGGCATCCTCAGGGTCATTAGAGTTAAAACCTGGAGTGTCAAGTATACTTAATTGCGAAAGATTGGGGTTCTTGTATTTCATGACGAAATACTTAATCAGAGAAGATACTCCCTTGATTTGCCCCAACACCTCTTTGTCCACTTTCTTAAAAGCTGACTCCGACAAAGACTTAATTTCATCACCTGGAGTGACAAAACGGTAGCTCGGGCTATCTGCACCAGATATGTATGTAGGTATTGCCGTCGTTGCCTTTGTGCTCACTGGCAGCAATGGCACAGAAGGATCGTCCATAGAAAGGATTCTATTAACAATGGATGTCTTACCTGCAGAGAATTCACCAACGAAGGCAATAGTTGTCTTCTTGCGTAGCCAGCTTTTCTTAGCTGTTGCAGCCCAGCTATCAAGGTTCATTCCAAAAACAGGATCATCCTTTAGCTTATTCTTATCCTTTTCAATGTTCCAGATCTTACTAATAGTTTCTTTAAAATCAGTTCTGACATAATCCTTAAGATCATCCACACGTTGTCCGAGCATCTTTTCATCTTTACCGTTTGCACTTTTAGCCAACAGTATTTCTTGGACAAAAGCAATACTCTTCACTTTCATATCAAGGTCCTCTGCCTTCTTTGCCAAATCATCTTGGGTATGATCTAAATCCTCTTTCAACCTTTTGGCTTCGCGAGAAATATTGTCATACTCTTCCTGCACTTGGCTAAGCTCGGCATCCTTACTCTTTAACTTCTTCTTATAAACCTCGACATCATCTTCGAGGTCGTCAACATCATCTTCGAGATCAGAAATTTGCTTTTTCAGTTTCTCTACGCTGTCAAGTTTCTGCTTAACAACTTCGTCTATCTTTCCTTCTGTGGCGTTCTGCAGCTGTACTTGCAGTTCGCCAATTTCCTTATTCTTCTCCTTTTGAAGGGTTGATATTTGAATCTTCAGATCATCAGTCTTGGCTCTTAGGTTATTCAGCTCAGCTTGAGACTTATGCAGCTGTTCTTCTTTTTCTGCCAAGATAGATTCATCAACTACAGACGCTGAAGATTCGTTTACATTGACATCCTCGTTTGCTTCTGAAGTTCTCTTACGACCCCATAAGCCCCAGCCCAAGACAAGGCCGATGACGAAAAGTACTATATAAACAATAATAGAAGTAATATCCATGTCTTACTTGTTCTTAAGTTGTGCCTCATATGACTCAAAAGTTGCCTTATAATCTGCGATCTTCTGCAGGAGGCTGTCGTTTTGGTCAGTAAGTTTCTTCACCTTAGCCTTAAGTTCATCAAGTTCATCTTCCGCATCGTCATTGTCAGCGTCTGACGCCTTAATCTGTCTCTGCAGTTTCTGAACCAAGGCTTGCAGATCGTCTACCTGACGTTCTGCCTCCTTATTGCGTTTCCGCAGCTTCTCATTCTCGTCACTGAGCTCATTAAGTTGACGTGTCAACTCATCAGTCTTAGGTTTCTGACCAATCACCTGGTCTTTTACAACCATGCAGCCTGCGCCTACAGCTGCACCAATTAAAAGTTCTACCATATTCATTTCGAGTTTAAATTAATGCAAGTTCATTTTTATAGTCACGCAGTGTAGCCATGCGTCTTTGATACTCATCCTCATGCTTTTTCTGAGTCTCACGCAGACTATTGATAGCGTTAGTCATCTCTGTCATAGCACTTTCAGCACCCTGAATCACGGATTGTCTCACGCTGTCAACTACAACAGACGTCATGTGTTTTAACTGCGAATTGAATTGCGGCATGAGTGTGTCGTCCATATAGTTGTGTATGGCTCTTCTGCGCTGAGGTTTTCCCATCGCCTTGTCAGTAAAAAATCCGACCATAGAACTAACAAGTCCCTTGGATGTAACTTTCTGTTGAATTTTCTCCTCGGTGTTTTCTATCATCTCATATTTTTTACTGACATTTGACACCACCTTTTCAGCTTTATTCAAACGTGATAGCAATTTACTTGTCACAACCATGCTTCCAACATCTGTAGCAGTATCTGCCACTGAGGTAGCAGTTGCTATTGTAGCAGCAGATGCCTCTGCAGTACCCGCAGCCGCGGTTCCAGCCGCTCCAGCTGTTGCAGTTCCTGCCGCACCTGCTGCTGCGCCTGCTGTTGCAACAGTGGCTGCGACAACGGCTGCAGCAGCTGCTACCTTGACACCAGTAGATATATAACCGTCGTATTCGTGTCCAAGGCTATTAAGCTCTAAATTATAGCTTAAGCCTTTTATGCTTAGACTCGAAACATCAATACTACTTAAGGCACTCAAATCAATACCATCTTCCGTGCTTTTTGCAGCATGGGCATGTAATGTTTTGCTTACTTGGTCCCTGTATTCGCTAAGTATGAGACTCGCTACTCCGTTGATTGCTGATAAAGCCTCAGCATCGAAGTCATTGCTCTTACCAGAGACAAGACTTTCAAGTCTTTCAGAAATGGTATCCTCAAACTTGCGTGAAAAATCTCGCTGTGCGTCTTCAATTTCTCCCTTTGCAGCTTCAATGACATTGTCAATCTTTCGTTGAACCTTGTTTAGTTCCAATTTCTTTTGTGCAATCTGATCACGTATAGCATCGTCGCTGTTTGGCGTATTGAGCAGTTCGTCAATTCTTGCTAACATCTCTTTGACTATCATGCTGATACGCTGCTCATTGACCTTTGCCAAAATCTGTGCTTTATCTTTTTGTATGACGCCAAACAAATTTAGCAATTCGCCTATATCGTTTTTTTCCGCAGAGACACAGACAATATTGTTCCTGTCAACATGCAAGTTATCCTCAATATACTTTCTGGAAGCTTCGACCTCAGTCTTAGACTTTGTGTCCGTTTTGGTAAGTACGAGGTATAACTGCTTATTAGTGAGAGACATGGTTTTGACGAATTCTGTCAATGAGCGCGTTAGTTGAGCATTGATGTCTGCAACAAGTAATACTGCATCAGCTTGTGGTAGAAACTCTATCAATGTCTGGCGATGACGCGGATCTGGCGAGGATAATCCCGGAGTATCCACAAGTACAATACTTGAAGGTACTTTAGCGGATGTGTCGAATACGGTAACCACAGGCCTATCTGCAAGTTCACTATTCTTGAGCGTTGCTATATCTGACACTTCGGTAGATTGGCCATTTTCGTCCAACACAACAGCTTTGCTCTCAGCTGCACCGAAATGCACCTCGAATATAGTTGCTGTAGTAGGTTTTGTGGCTGTCTCTAATGCATGGCTGTCAGTTAAGGAATTGATTAACGTTGTCTTACCCGAACTGAACTCGCCAACCAAAGGCAATACGAGTGGACAATCTGTTGTATTTTGCTTTACAACAATCTTTGATAGTTTACTTGAAATCTCCTTAAAGCCAAGTTCGTCGGAAATTTGCAAGATTCTGTTTATGTCAATATTCATGTTAGTTAGGGTTTATTATCTAGTTATTCTTTTAGTATTATATCGAAGAAAAAAGCGTGAGCAGACTCCTATCCAATCTGTTCACGAAGGCTCTGGTAAACCCGAATCGGCAGATTAGCAGAAGTAGCTCACGCATATACATACGCGAGCATCGTTCACTGCTACCTTACCGATCATTTCAAATGTACCAGATTTTCGTGAATCGAATGGCAGTGTGATGCAAATCACTTTATCCTCAATGTCTGGCTATGACCTATACGATCAAAACCAATGGCAAACTTACGAATTTTATTTGAAGTTGCCAACATTTCAATCAAGTTTTTTGCTACTTCTGCTATATTTCTACTTTTTCATACCAATTATCTAAATTAATTTATCTTCTAGCCCAACTCCTGCCGCCATTTTTGGAATAGTAAAGCCCACGGCTGGTATTGGCAGGAAGAGTGTTGCTTTCAGCTTGCACTATTTTTGCAGATTCCTCAATTTTTAGCTTGATCTTTATCAATTACACATTAAAACAGTGATACAATCCAGTTTCCAAGTTCTATTGCCCACTTTACTATAAAATAGATGAGGACACAGAGGATGACGATGAAGATGGCAGACCATGTTGCTTTTCGGTTTACCTCATGGATTACCGCTTTGTCATCGTTGACGTAGCCTGTGATGAGCCTGAGGTTGGCAACGTAGCTACGGTTGAACACATCTATGATGTCGCCAATGAAGAATGGTATAGAGCCGAGCATAGCATCCTTCAAGACATTGCATATCACTGCAAGGGTAAGAGGAATGGACTTCACTTGTACAAGGGCAAAGTAAATGAACGGAATGGCAAGGAAACTGGATAATACATCACCGACGCCACCGGGAATTAAGCCGATGATAGGGTCAAGGAAATACTTGTCCATGTATTTAGCGGTCTTGTCCATGATACGATAGGATGTTGTTGACATCAGCGCATCCCGCTTGGCTTCCTTCTCAGCCTGCCGCTCCTGCTCTTTCGCAAGGGCTGTCTCACGCTGCCGGTCCTCACGCTCAAAGTTCATACCCATATCAGCCTGGGCCTGCTGTCTTCTGCTGTTTGCCATATCTGTTGCTGGTTTAGTCGTTATAAGTTTATCTGTTTCTTGCCATTGATGAAGTCCTTGAACTCCTGCTCCGAGAGGTTCTGTCCGCTGAGTTCGCTGAGCATGAGCAGCGCCTGCTTGCGCTCGTCATCGTTCTTAGCGAGATTGGCCCGGCGCATCACCTCACGCACGAAAGCGCTCTTGTTGTCAATGCTTTTTATCTGCTTGCGGAAGTCAGAGGCTATCTTATCGAACGCTTCATCGTATGCTGCACTTGCCAGCTTGCCGTTGAGTTGTTGCTTCTTCAACTGCAACGCACTATCGAGCAATGACATGCCCTGCTGCAAAGTCTGTTCCGATACCTCGGTAACTTGTGCAAGATCTTCCTCGGAATACTTACGGTCTTTCTCGTCTACACCTCTATAATCATCAACTCCATTGAGCAAAGCTTCTGCCATGCCGCGGTCAGCATGGATGTTGTCAGCAAGTGTGGAGGTGAACAACGACAGATTGTTTTCTATGTCGGCAGGGAGCTTCTCCGTTGACTTGAAGTCAGGGATGGAGACTGTACCAGTAAGTTTCTTGTCAAGTTTCGTCTCCATGATCTCACGGCCGAGACGCAACATGGCTATGACGGTGCGGAGGTGAGGCAGCATCTTTAGCTGTGTGTCGTTTGACGCATTTATCTTTGAACGAATTTGCTTGTTCACCTCGTCGAGTTTCTGCTTTACAAGATGCTGCTCCTGCTGCTTAGCCTTCAGGTCGCTCTGATGTGCCGCGAGTTCATCTTTATCGAGTTTCAGGTCAACTTGATAGTTCTCATACTCACGGACAAGCGGATAGCAGACAGCATCCCACTCGGCATAGTTGCGGTTGTAGTCCTTGTTAGCTTTACCGAAAGTTACGATGTTGAGCAGGAAGAACGGTTTCGATGGCTTGCGGGCTATGGCATCACGATAGCTTTCACCCTTGGAATCAAGAGTCGTTGTAATGTCGCTGATAAGACTCTGATAAACATCAATATTTTGCAGGTGGTCGTTAATCTCTCCGTCCAATACTTTCAACTGCGCAAGCAACTCACGACGCTGCTCTTCCAATGGACGGATCTCCGCATTATCATAAAGAGAATCAGTTATAGCCTTTATGTCGGACGACATCAGCTTGGAAGCATAGCGGAGAAAGATGTCAGCCTTAGGAATGACGACATCGTTGAGCGTCTTATAAATAACGAGCAGCCGTCCGAGGTCAGCCTTGATAAGCGTTGAGTCGTGCTTGATGCTTGTCTTAAAAACGGAGAGGTCAGAACGAAGGCGATTGGTACGCTCGCCAGCCTCCATATAGTGATTGAGCATTCCAAGTCCGGCCATTGCCAGACCGAGAGCCTTGTTGCCTTGACCAGCCGACTTGTAAGCTGCGACGCTGCTCCTGAGTGAGTTTTGGAAGCTGTCGGAAATCTCACCGATAAGTGCCGAACACTTGTCACTGATACGGTTGTATTCCAACTCCGTGTGCTTCAGCATGCTGTCAACATCGAGGAACTGAACCTGATTGAAGTCAAAGAGATTCGGGGCAACAGCTTTGATATTGTCGCCGTATATATCAATGAGCTGCATGGCAAACTCCTGGTAGGTTGTGCCGATGTCGGTTCGAAGCGTCGTAAAGTCAGCAATGTTCCTTCGGACGGTGTCCTCACCCTCGTGGTAAGTGCCCACCATCTTTGAATATCTGTCGAAGAGAGTAGAAGCCTCTGTACGCACAGCCTTTACGCCCCCGGTGCCTGTGACCGTGTCCATCATCCCTGATGCTGCCTTTGCAACGGCAAGTGACATATTCATGTCAATGTCTCTTTTAAGGGCGGCGAGCGTGTCGGAAGTCTTGGCGAGCTCCTTACTGGCCAGCGCCATTGCATTTTCCGGCTTGTCATTGTCGAGAAGATCCGTTAGTTGATATTCGTCTATCAAGGCGCTGCGGTTATCGTTGGTTACGAAGGCCTGCTTGATGTTCCTGTCATTGTTGAAATACTTGTAAGCCTCCAGTGCAAGTCTGCTTACGTCAATGGAGTCGGCGTCAATGCCGTACTGCTTCAGTTCGTAAGCAAGATCGGCACGGAGGTATGTCTCACCATCCTTGCATAGCTTTGCAGCAATGCTGCGGATAGCATCATAGATTGTAGTTTTATCCTTTTGATTCATATTCTCCAAACTTTATCGTCCTAGACTTATCTTCTCACCCAGCCTCTTCCGCCATTCGTGGAGTAGTACAGCCCCTTAGTGGTGTTGGCGAGCAAGGTGTTGCCCTCTTCTTGCAGATTGATGAACTCGCCGTAGGAAGTGTTAGTACAACGGGGCGAGAAACTGCGGACGGAGTTGGTAGAGACATAGAGGCCACGGGAGGTTGCGGCAAGGATCTCACGGCCGACGAGAAGCAGGTCACGGAAACTGCCGTAAGAAGCATTTGTACAGCGCGGAGACCAAGAACGGCCCTCGTTGGTCGACACCTCAATGGTGTTGTTGCTTGGGTTGATGCGGAGGAGTTCTCCCTTGGAAAAGAGGCCACCGCCGGATTTGATGATTTGTGGCATAGTATGAAGGGTTTTAGAATTCTTTAGTTAAAAGATGGCGTGAGCATGCTCTCCGATATTTTGCCCACGTAGGTTCTCGCACAACCCGAATCAACAAAACAGCAGGAGCAGCCCACGCCCTATAAGCATGGGCACCACTCGCTATCCATTGACTGATTCGTTTCAAAAATCTTGCCAACAAGCGCAATGAAAACGTTGTTTTCAGATTGCCGAGTGCAGCTAGATATTCTGTAAATTTGCGAGATTTACGTGAATCAAACGGCAGCGTGATGCTTATGATCTTCACCCTCAAAGTCTGGCGACAGCCTCTTACGACTGTCATTCCGATTGCAAACTTACAAAGAATATCGTTAGGATGCAACTTTTTGGACGAGTTTCTAACTACTCCTGCTGAAGTTTCTTCTTCCATGCGTTCTAAAATTTCTGCAAAGTTATGATGCAGGTATGCCAAATACTGTCAAAGAGGTCGTAAATTCTCATTTTTTTGCCACCTCCACATATGCTCATACGCTACATGCACCGCTAAGGAGAAGCCGTTCATGTGCAGCACGTCGGCAAGCGCATAGTGGAAGGGGCAGCAAAGGGCATCATTTAACTTTACACAGCATGGGAACAGCTCTCGCTGAGTTTGAGAAAATCCAGCGCACCAAAAGCACTTAAAGGAAAGGCGTGAGGAAAACAGAAGCAAACCAGCCCTTGAAGCGGTCGCCTTTAGACCGCCATTTCTTCCAAGTCTCTTCCGTGAGGATAAAGGAGTCCTTCTTCTCGCTGTCGAAGAGGTCATTGAGCTCACGCGTCGTGCAAGGGTCGATGATAACAGCGTTTGCCTCATAATCCCACGAAAGGCTGCGCGAGTTGAGGTTGGCGGAACCGACCGTACAGAACTTTCCGTCAACCATGATAATCTTAGTATGGTGGAAGCCAGGCTTGTAAAGATAGATGTTGCAGCCATGCTCCATCAGTTTGTGGGCATTATAGAATCCACAATCCGGAGTCAAAGGGATGTCACTCTTCACAGAGAGCATAATCTCTACCTTCACCCCACGCTTCGCAGCATCGCGCAATGCCTTCTTCAGCGCGTGGTTAAGCGTGAAATAGGGATTGATAATCTTAATGCTATCATGGGCATAGCGGATGGCATTGGTATAGAACTCGCGGATGATTTCGTTGGACGTATGCGGTTCCCGATTGATAATACCCACCATTTTATGACCTGCCGACTGACAGGTGTCCGGTTTCAACCCTTTGAAGTATCCATCCAGTCCCAAACCACGATAGTATTTAGCACCATGGATATTCTGGCCCGACACCTTATTCCACATCTTCAGGAAGATGGTTTGCAGCGTATTAACCTCCTTACCCTGTATGCGACAATGCATGTCATGCCACGAGCCCACCTGTTCAGTGCCTTTGATATAGTAGTCGGCCACATTCATGCCCCCGGTATAGGCTATCTTGCCATCGATGACGACAATCTTGCGGTGGTCACGACTCCAAATGTCATCGAGCCACGGGAACCGTACAGGGTTGAACTCATAGATTTCTATCCCACGCGCACGGATGCTGTCAATGTCCCGCTTCCGCATAGGCTGGTTGTTGGAGACATTGCCAAAGCCGTCGAAGAGGAGCCTGACCTCAACCCCCTCCTTGACCTTGGGCACGAGATGGCTGATGAGCACGCGGTTGATGGAGTCATTGCGAAAGTTGAAATACTCCATGTGGATAGAGCTCCGAGCCTGGTCAATAGCTTTGAACAAGTCGTCGAACTTCTCCTGACCACTCATCAACAGCGTGACACTATTGTCGTGAGAGAACTTAACGCCGAACTTCTCAAGATGATGGACAATGAGCGAGTCAGCGCTCTCCGTAGTCGAATTCAACTCCTGCGCAGAGAGAGAGGTTGGCAATGACAAAAAGAGAGCCATGGCAATGGCTACCAGGCTCTGAAAGAAAATAGTATATCTGTTATCCCTTTTCAAGAAATTCATTCTGATAATCGTTATTATATGTGCAGTCTCCTTGGCTGCAGATGCGATGCCGTTACATCAACGACGAAGCATAGCTGTCGACAATACCGAGCAGATGTCTGTCCTGATCGCAGACCAGTACGGAATGGATTTTGTAGTTGTGCATGATGCGCTGAATATCCGACACTTTCGTCTCAGGCGATACCGTCTTCGGCTCTCGTGTCATGATGTCGCCAACGGTATGGTCGAAGAACATAGCCTGCCAGCGCTCCATGGCGCGGCGGATGTCACCATCGGTAATGATGCCCGCAATGGTCTTGTCGTCGTTGAGAGAGACGCCGAGGCCCAACTTGCCACGTGAGACCTCTATGATGGCCTTACCAAGGTGCATGTCCTGTGGAATGACAGGCAGGTCATCGGTGCGCATGACATCCTCCGCCGTCGTCAGCAGGCGCCTGCCGAGCTCGCCACCGGGGTGGAACTGGGCGAAGTCACGAGGACGGAAGTCACGGACCTGCATTAAGGCCACTGCCAAAGCATCGCCCATGGCCAGCGCTGCCGTCGTAGAGCTTGTCGGAGCCAGGTTGAGCGGACAAGCCTCATGGTCGACCCACACCTTGATGTGTACGGTTGAGTATTTGCCGAGCAGCGACTGCGGGTTGCGGCTCATGCCAATGATGGGCACATGCATATGGAGCAAGATGGGGATGAATCGCAGCAGCTCATCGGTCTGACCGGAGTTACTGATGGCAAGGACGACATCGTCGGAGGTCATGGCACCCAAGTCGCCATGATAAGCATCAAGGGGATTGATAAAGAAAGCCGGTGTGCCCGTAGAGGATAAAGTGGCAGCAATCTTTGCACCTATATTACCACTCTTTCCCACACCCGTGACAATCACCTTGCCATGACAATGGTAAATCATATCCACAGCTTTCTCGAAGTTGTCATCAAGTTGTGGAATTAAATCGAGAATGGCCTGCGCCTCCTCACGAAGGCATTTCTCACCATATTTTTTAGAAGACTCCAATCTTTCCTCTGGCGTTGACATATCTATGATTACTTAAAAACTAAGACAGACTTTGATGAATACAAACACTTATTTGATGAGCTCTTCTATCAGCGGCTCCAGCTTATCCAGCTCCAGCATGTTAGCGGCGTCGGAGAGCCCCTTATCGGGATCAGGATGGACCTCGAAGAAATAGCCGGTAGCTCCGAAGGCTTTCGCAGCCAATGCCATGGCTGGCACAAACTTGCGGTCGCCGACGGTCTTGCCGTCCCCGGCTGAAGGCCGTTGCACGCTATGGGTGCAATCCATGATGACGTTGGGCACAATCTCCTTCATGCCGGGGATATTGCGGAAGTCAACGACGAGGTTGTTGTATCCGAAACTGTTGCCACGCTCCGTGAGCCAGACCTCCGTAGCGCCGCTATCCTTGGCTTTCTCCACCGGATAGCGCATGTCACGACCCGAGAGGAACTGAGCCTTCTTGATGTTCACCGTCTTCCCTGTCTTGGCAGCCGCCACAAGCAGGTCGGTCTGACGGCAGAGAAAAGCGGGAATCTGAATGACATCAACGACCTCACCGACAGGAGCTGCCTGCCAGGACTCGTGGATGTCAGTCGTCAGACGCAGCCCATATTTGGACTTGATATCTGACAGCATCTCCAATCCCTTGTCAAGGCCAGGGCCACGGAAGGAGTGGATGGAGGTACGGTTGGCCTTGTCAAAAGAGGCCTTGAAGATAATGTCTGTCCCTAACTTTGCATTGATACGTGTGAGCTCACGGGCTACCGTATCGAGCAGCTCGGCAGACTCTATGACGCAGGGACCGGCAATCAGTGTGATATTGTTCATCGAAACTTATTCTTTATTGGTTGTTTATCATCGCCTCGGCCTCACTCTCTGAGTCGGCATGCTGAATCTTCGACGATTCAGGAGCGACGAGATGTGCGGTATCAGAGACGATATGAATATCGCGTTGTGGATAAGGTATCTCTATATTCTTATCATTGAGGGCATTGTAGACTGCCTCCATGATGTCACTCTCGGCAAAGGTCTGCTTGCGGGAGTCGACCCAAGCCAAGATTTTAAAGTCAATGCTATTGTCTCCGAACCCGGAGAAGACAACTTTGAGAAACTTCAGATAACCCGGCTTGTCGAGCTTGGCAACAGCATCGGTAATCGTCTGTTTGACGTCGGGGACCTTGGTGCCATAAGCCACGCCGACCGGAATGATGGAGAGCACATTGCCATGGTTGCGTGTTAGATTCTTATAGTTTTTGGAGAAGAGCTGCGAGTTCTGATAAGCTATCACAGAACCATCAAGACCCTCAACCGTCGTGGAGGTATAAGAGATGTTAGTCACTGTGCCCCTGATACCATCTATGGAGATATAGTCACCGACCTTGATGCGTCCAGCCATCAGCGAGATGCCATAGTATAAGTTTTCAAGAATATCCTTCATAGCGAAACCGATACCAGTAGACAGGCCAGCCGAGATGGCGACAATCCAGGAGTTGTCAATATGGAAGATGGTCATGGTGATGAGCAGCCATCCCCCCCAGACAATGACCTGAATCACATTTCTCCACATTGTAATATGGCTCTGTACGCTCTGTGTGCTGGCCTTTCGCTTCTCCTCCTTGGCTTTCCGCTCCTCACGGCTCAGCAGTTGGTAGTAAAGGAAGTGCAGAGATACGCGGTTGACATATTTGGCTATGAAGAACAATACCATAGCCTGGACAGTCCTCATAATACTGAAGGAGAACTTATCGGTAGCGATGAGCTGCTTGTTGAAGACTATCAATGAGGTATCACTGAGATTGAAGACATCGGCTGCCCAATAGATGCTAAGCAAAACAGACAGAGTGCCTAAAATAGGCAGTAGCGCCGTGTAGATGAGCCGGAAGAACCAGGTCTTGCTCACAGGCGTGTTGTCGTCAAAGTACTTGCGCTTGGGATTGTTGCCATAGTTCTTGAGCAAAGACGACATGCAGGTGATAGTGAGGATACAGGTGAGCTGCATGGTCCACCAAATCAATATCTCGACAGAGAAGAGAGTATACCCCGCTAAGGAGGCAATATCACTTGCCAGGAATACAAAGAGCGACACCCAGGCATAGAAAAGGTCGGAAGCTGGCAGCTTGTTGGAGCTCTTACGCAATATCACCCACTGCCAGATAGTGCAAAGCAGCAGTATCGGTGGCAGGATCATGCTAGAGAGAATGTTCGGAATCAGAATGATACGGAAAGAGATAACAATAAAGCATATTGCCATGATAGGGGAGTAGATGCGGAAGCCAAATCTTATCTGCTTGCCGTTGAGCCTTATCAGCAGAGACAGTAAGATGACACCCATGAGCCATGCGTATTCCACAAGAAGGCCAGAGGCCATAATGAGGAAGTTCTGAGCCACAGTGGCGTTGACGACACCAAGAACAGCGGCAAAGGTGACGACAGTAGCAGCCAGGATGATGCAGAGGCGCTTCGCCTTGAAGTTGTCCTTGGCATCAGTACCTTCCTCACCACCAAAGAGCCATTTGAGCAGAAAACCAGCCTTATTCTTTCTGATAAGACGAGTGACGATAAATCCAATGACAAGGTAGCTCAGTCCGCCTGCCAAAACTCCATAGAAGACAATTATGCCGAGCAAGAATAGTATGATGCGGCTGTCCCAGTCGGAATTGAAATGCTTTGTGGGCTTATATTTGTCCACTACCGTCTCTGAGGTCTCCTTGACTTCCGACTCAAAATTCTTCAGAATCGTGAAAAAGCTCTGACCGCCATTGGTGAAGATACTGGTCTGAATCTCAGAATACCGTTTGATAGCATAGTCGTTGAGCCCTTTGAGTCTGTTCTCTGTGCGCCGGTAGATATTAATATACTGCTGACTCTCCGTACGGTTCTCATTGAGGATGCGTCGGATACTCACAGCAAGGGTCAGACACACATTGCGGTCTATTTTAGCCTTTTCCGACAGTCCTTCCGTATACATCGAGCTGAGATCCGTGATAAGCGAGTCGTAGCGGGCTATCTCCACATTGGCATTCTCCACATAGTTGCGGAAAGGCGCCACCGATTCACGAAAACTCTTATACTGCTCAGTAGCCTCATGGCAGGCATAAGTAAGGTCAAAGACGTAGCCATTCTTCTGTGAATAGAGCATAATAGCGTTCTGCTGACTTCTGTTCATAGTGGTCATGAGCTGACGCATAATGTTGGCACGCTGCTCTTTCTGAGCCCCGGACTCCCGCTCCAACTTGTTATGGTTTTCGGTGAGTTCTATACGGAGCATAGTGAGGGTGCCCTCCAGGTCGCGCTCTTTCAGAACAGCATGAGAGGGAAGGCATTGCAATATGAAGATGACGACGAACAGTATTACTGACTTGCGCATAAGTACTTATTTATTATCATGCAAAGTTATAAAAAACTTTTGCCTTCTCTTTACATTGACCGAAAAATTGTTGTTTTTTTATAGCTGTGCAACTTTCATAAAAAAAACCGCCACAACAACAGTCGTGACGGCAGAATCTATTAAAGATCGTAAAAATCTTAACAATGTTTGCGCGTGTAGAGGTCCATGTTATCAGAGGGCTTAAACACAATCTTGTCGTGGGCCTCGATGGTAATCTTCTCCTTGGTCTGCGGGTTGATGCCCTGGCGCTCAGGAACCTGCTTGACAAAGAAACGACCAAAGTCGGGCAGAGCCAGTTCCTTGTCACCTTTGGTCAGGTTATCAGCGATGACGCCGAGAACAGCGTTGACATATTTGGCAGCATCATTCTTGGAGACTTCTGCACGTTCGGCTACACTTGCTATAAGTTCTGTTCTATTCATATCTCTTTATTTTTGATTTTGTGATGCAAAGTTAAGGAAAATAAGTCAATATAGCGTACTAAATCCTTACTTTTATGTGATTAACTCTTCTTCCCCGTCAATTTATCGGCATAGAAGGCGACAGCTTTCTTCGTTATCTCTACGGCTTCTTCGATGGAGCAGTTCAGCCTGCCCCCGCTGGCATTCAGGTGTCCGCCGCCATTGAAGAATCGGGCAGCCATATCCTGCACAGAGAAATCGTCCACCGAGCGCAGGCTGACCCATATCCGGTTCTTCACCCTGTCATCCTCACGCAGCGAGATGCTGACCTTCAGACCTTTTATCCGCAGGGGCACATTGACCAATCCCTCCACGTCACCACGGATGAAGTGGAAATCTTTCATTTCCTGACTTGTCAGCGCATAGTAGCTGGCATGCAGATCCTCGATGACATTGAGCTTCTGCGACATCAGGTAGCCCCGCAAGCGGATGGCCCAGGAAGAATAGTTATTGAAGACATTGCGATAGATCTTGTCTTTGTCGATGCCCTTGGTGAGGAGCTGGCAGATGATGAAATAAATCTCCGGACAGGAAGAGTTATAGGTGAATCCACCCGTATCCGTCATCATGCCGCAATAATCGTAGACAGCAAACTTTTTTGACAATGTTTCGAAACCACCCAACTGCCACACCAAACGGAAGACAATCTCACAAGTAGAGCTCAAGTCAGGGAAGGAAATGGTCTGCTTGGCTGGAATGGTAGGTTCCATGTGGTGGTCAATAACGATTATAGAGGCCTGGCAGCTCTCTACGATCGGTGCGATATCATCGGTCCGCGCCAGGTCGTTGAAGTCCATGCAGAAGATGGTATCCGCCTTTTCTATCATCGCCTTGACCGCATCAGGATGCTTATCATATCTGACTATCTTGTCAGCCTCGGGAAGCCAACGCAAGAAGTCGGGGAAAGCATTGGGGACGACAATAGAACACTGCTTGCCGAAATGCTCTCTCAGATAGGTCGCCCATGCCAGACAGGAGCCTACTGCATCACCGTCGGGCTGGGAATGACCGATGAGGACCATGTTGTTGCCCTGCTGTATCTCATTCTCTAATTTTGTGGCATCAGATGCCGTTAAAAGATTCAATTGCATAATGCAGGCAAAGTTAATAAAAAAAACTTTCGCTACAAACGGCAAGTCTCCTTTACCAGTCCCTTTTAAGGAAAAATCACAAAAGAAGCCGCCTTAGCGACGATTCTCCGAACAATTTCCTCAATAGGCTTTCAGCAGCAAGACTGTTGATGATGCTTTCCGTGGACAGACTTTCTCTATTACCTGTCCTGCCTTTTCTTCTGGACGGCAGCAATAATCGTCATAAGGATGTCCTGGTTGGCAGCACTGTCAATCTTGGCAGGTAAGGCATCGGCAAAATAGTCGCTGACAACCTGATATTCCCCACAGACATCGACACCAATGACCTTCTCACGCTCTACCTGATGATAAAGGAACCGTCTGAGATCAGCCTCACGCATCTCACCCTGGTCCCAGTTAGTGACAGCGTCAGCAGGCGAGAGTGCATCCTTATCGATGGAGATGTAGATGGTCTCTCCACCAGCAGGTTCCAGCTTTCCGCTAAGGAAGTCCTTGAATTGCTGCTCGGAAACAAAAGTGACCTTGTCCAGCAGACTTCCGTCTACCTTAAGCGTAGACTCTTTGGGGCATCCCAACACGAAGACATGCTTCAGGAAACGATTCTGGAGAATGACGGCTTTCACCCAGTCGCCACACGACAGCATGCCGTCGACCCGCGAGTCCTGCATATCGGTATGGTGATCGATAAGGACGAGCGAGAAAGGCTCCGTAATCATGTCGGTCCAGAACTTTGATACATAATGGTAGTCACCGGAGTCAAGGAAGTGGATGCCATGAGGACCGAAAGGCTGTATCTGCTCCTTGATAACCTTTGCTGCTTCCCTTGAGCAATAGCCATCAGTACCTGACAGCTCACGGAAGTCCATGCGGATAATCTCCGGATCTTTGTCAAAACTCTCTAAATTGTACGCACCTGAGAAGTTCATGACCACCACAGGCGCATTCTTTATTCTTCTCATAGGCTAAAAAAGCGGGGCATCCGCCGATGCCCCGCCAAACTGCTAAATCAAAAAATATAAATTGATAGGATGGATTACTTTCTCAAGTAACCGTCAACTTCAGCAGCCATGTCTCTACCGCTTGCCAGTGCTCTGACCACCAGGCTTGCGCCATTGGCAGCATCACCAGCCACGAAGACATTCTCAGGATACTCAGGCTGTTGCGGTCTAAGGAATCCCATGGCTAAGAGCACCATGTCAGCTTTGATAATCTCGGGATCCTTGGCAGGCTTCATGATAGGTCTGCCGCCTTCGGGATTAGGCTCCCAGGTTATCTCCTGCACCTTCACACCCGTGAGTTTGCCGTTTTTGCCGAGGAACTCCAACGAGTTGATATTCCAGCGACGGATGCAGCCTTCCTCGTGAGCGAAGGTCGTCTTCAGTGTGCGGGGCCAATTCGGCCACGGATTCTTCGGGTCATCAGGACCGTCGACGGGCTTGGGCATAATCTCTATCTGTGTCACGCTCTTCGAACCTTGACGATGGGCCGTACCGATACAGTCAGAACCGGTATCACCACCACCGATGACGAGGACATCCTTTCCCTTGGCGTTGACGAGCTCGTCCTTGCTGAACTCCTCACCTTCGAGGACGCGGTTCTGCTGAGACAGCATCTCTAAGGCGAAATAGACGCCCTTGAGGTCGCGGCCTGGAATCTTCAGATCACGGGCCTGCGGCGTGCCGGTGCAGATGACGACGGCATCGAAGGCCTGCGACAGCTGTGTGGCGGTCACCGTCTTGTCTTTGGCCAGCGTCGGATCGTTCTGAATATTCAGATCAGCCTTGTCGCTACCATCAGGTACGAGCATCGTGTTGTAGACGAACTTGATACCTTCAGCCTTAAGGACATCAATCTTACGGGCAATGATGGCCTTGTTGAGCTTGAAGTTAGGAATACCGAAGCGCAGCAGGCCACCGGCATCCTCACGGGCGTCATAGACCGTGACCTCATAACCGCGCTGGTTGAGCTGTGTGGCAACACTCAGTCCGGAAGGACCGGCACCCACGACAGCAACCTTCTTGCCATTGCGCTGTGGGATATGTGGCTTGACAAAGTCCTCATTGTAAGCATGCTCTATGATGGCGGCCTCGTTCTCACGGTTGGTGGTAGGCTCATGCTCCATGAGGTTCAGCACGCAGGCCTTCTCACAGAGCGCCGGACAGACACGTCCCGTGAACTCGGGGAAGTCATTGGTCTCGCTCAGAAGCTCATAAGCAAGCTTCCAATCACCTTTATACAAGGCATCGTTCCACTCCGGAGTCTTGTTGTGAAGGGGACAAGCCCAGTGGCAGAAAGGCACGCCACAGTCCATGCAGCGGCTGGCCTGGAGCCGACGGTCATTGCTGTTGAGCGTCTGCTCTACTTCACCGAAATCGTGTATTCTATCATTTATTGGACGGTAGCCGGCCTCCTTGCGCTCTACCTCCAAAAAACCTTTTGGATTTCCCATGTCTTAGTGTTTAATTATTAATGTTGAATGTTGAATGATTTTAATGTTTAATGTATCTAATGTAGAATGATTAATGATTCTAATGTAGGATGTTGAGTGCTCAACAGAATATTCTATTTGTCAATCATCATTCGATATTTATCATTTACATCATTTATCATGTATCATTGAACATTATTTATCATGTATCATTGAACATTATTTATCATGTATCATTGAACATTCAACATTTCACATTTAACAGTATCAATAGTCTCTCTGCATGTCTGCAATCTTCTGCTGGAGCTTCTTAACCTGCTCCTCCTGCAGCACACGTTTGTACTCGATAGGCACCACCTGGATGAAGTCCTCAACATAGCGACTCCATTCGTCAAGCATGGTGCGGGCAAGCTTCGAACCGGTGTAGAGGTAGTGCTGACGAATCAGCTCGTGGAGCTCCTTGCGGTAAGTAGTCTCCTCAACGAGGTTGATCTCCACCATACCCATGTTACAGTAGTAGTCGAAGTTGTGGTCCTTATCCCAGACATAGGCAACACCACCCGACATACCGGCGGCAAAGTTGCGGCCCGTCTTACCGAGAACGACGACGCGGCCACCAGTCATATACTCACAGCAGTGGTCACCGGCTCCCTCGACAACGGCAATGGCACCGGAGTTACGAACGGCGAAGCGCTCACCAACCTGACCATTGACATACAGCTCACCAGTAGTGGCACCATACAGACCGGTGTTACCGGCGATGATGTTGTCCTCAGCGTTGAAGTTAGAGCGTATCGGCGGCAGAATACTGATGCGGCCACCGGAGAGACCCTTACCAAAGTAGTCGTTGGTTTCGCCCTCAAGCTTGAAGTTGACACCGTGAACGAGGAAGGCACCGAAGCTCTGTCCGGCAGAACCCTTGAAGCGCACGTTGATGGTATCGTCGGGCAGACCTGCCTCACCATATTTCTTGGCAATGATGCCAGAGAGCATGGTACCGACAGCACGGTTGGTGTTGTGGATAGCGAAGTCGAGGTTGACTTCCTCCTTGTCCTGGATAGACTTCTGTGCACCGGCGATGATCTGCTCGTCGAGGAGATTATTCATCTCGTGATCCTGCGTCTTGGTGCAGTAGAGGCTGACATCACCCGTCTCCTTTTTCTCCATACGCGAGAAGTCGAGACTGTTCCACTTCGCCTGAACGACGGGCAGAACGGGCTTCCATATCTTAGAAGTATCACGCTTAGTCAGCAGCTCCGTATGGCCTACGATGTCATTGAGACTTGTGAAGCCCATCTCTGCAAGATATTCGCGGACATGCTGAGCTAAGAATGTAAAGTAGTTGATGACATAGTGGTAGTCGCCGCGGAAGTGCGCGCGCAGGCGCTTGTCCTGTGTGGCCACGCCCATGGGGCAGGTGTTGGCCGAGCACTTACGCATCATCACACAGCCGAGGGTGATGAGCGGAGCTGTACCGAAGCCGAACTCCTCAGCACCGAGCAGAGCCATGATGATAACGTCGCGAGCTGACTTCATCTGACCGTCGACCTGCAGGCGGGCCAGCGAGCGGAGACCGTTCTTGACGAGCGTCTGCTGCGTCTCAGCGATGCCAATCTCAGGAGAGATACCGGCGAAACGCATGCTGGAGGCAGGAGATGCGCCCGTGCCACCCTCAGCACCAGAGATGACCACAAGGTCGGCTTTAGCCTTGACAACACCGGCGGCAATGGTACCGACACCGCTCTCGGCAACGAGCTTGACGCTGATGGCTGCCTTAGGATTGACATTCTTCAAATCGAAGATAAGCTGTTTCAAGTCCTCGATGGAGTAGATGTCGTGGTGAGGCGGTGGAGAAATCAGAGAGATGCCGGGTATAGAGTTACGTGTTTTGGCGATAATCTCATTGACCTTGAAGCCCGGAAGCTGACCGCCCTCACCAGGCTTGGCACCCTGGGCGACCTTAATCTGAATCTCCTCGGCATTGACGAGGTATTCTGTTGTGACACCGAAACGGCCGGACGCCACCTGCTTCGTCTTTGAAGAGAGGCTGATGCCGTCGACCTCGCTGTGGTAGCGGCTGTTGTCCTCACCACCCTCACCAGTGTTAGAACGTGTACCTAAGGCGTTCATGGCCAGGCACAGTGCCTCGTGAGCCTCAGCAGAGAGGGCACCGAAGGACATGGCACCTGTGACGAAGTGCTTGACAATCTTCTCGACAGGCTCTACCTTGTCGATGTCTATGGGGTTGCGCTTGAAGTCGAGGAAGTCGCGGAGGAACATAGGCTCCGGCTTATCATCGACGAGCGACTCAAACTTCTTGAAGGTATCATAGTTGCCAGTACGCGTGGCAAGCTGCAGGGTGGCGATGGTCTCAGGATTCCATGCGTGTTTGATACCATCCTGACGCCAGTGGAACTGACCGAGGTTGGGCAGCGGATGCTCCACATCGCTGTTCTCCTCCTGCAGGGCCTTGTCGTGGTAGGCCACAGCGTCGCGGGCGATGGTGTCGAGACCGATACCGCCTACTGTGCTCGACTCCGTGCCGAAGTAAGCTCTCAGCAAACCCTCAGAAAGACCGATGGACTCGAATATCTGAGCACCGCGGTAAGAGCGGATGGTAGAGATACCCATCTTAGCCATAATCTTCAGCAAGCCTTTCTTCACGGCCTTGATGTAGTTGGCCTCGGCAGTGGCATAGTCTTCCTGAATCTTACCCTTCTTGACGAGGTCGTCAAGGATGGCGTAGGTCATATACGGGCAGAGGGCAGAAGCACCATAGCCCAGGAGCAGGGCAGCGTGCATCACCTCGCGAATCTCACCGCTCTCGACAATCAGGGCGGTCTGCACACGCTTACCTACATTGATGAGGTAGTGGTGGACGGCGCTCACAGCGAGCAGGGAAGGTATGGCGACATGATCCTTGTCGACATCACGGTCGGAGAGAATGATATAGTTGAAGCCATCATCAACACTCTGCTCAGCATCGTGACACAACTTGTCGATGGCCTCACGCAGCGCATCGCCCGGATGTTCGGCACCCTGAGGAGCAGGTGTGAAAGTGATGCTCAGCTTCTTGGTGTTGAAGCCCTTATATCTGATGTTCTGAAGGATGTCAAGCTGTCCGTTGGTCAGGATAGGGTGGGGGAGGCGCACCATCTTGCAGTTGGTCTCGTTGGGGTTGAGGATACCGGTACCCACACGTCCGATATACTCTGTCAGACTCATCACCAAAGACTCACGGATGGAGTCGATGGCAGGGTTGGTGACCTGCGCAAACTGCTGACGGAAATAGTTGAAGAAGATCTGTGGCTTGTCGGAGAGGACTGCAAGCGGGGTGTCATTACCCATCGACGCAGTAGGCTCCTGACCCTTGGTGGCCATAGGAATCAGTGTGTCGGCGATGTCTTCCTCACCAAAACCGAACTCTACCTCCTTAGCTTCGAGGTGGTCAACGGCATTGGAGACCTTACGGCCCGTGTGGATCTTCTCAAGCTGGATACGGTTAGTGTTCAGCCACTGACGATAGGGATGTTCATGAGCCAGACGGTCCTTAATCTCACCATCGTAGTAAATCTTACCCTCCTGGGTATCGATGAGCAGAATCTTACCCGGCTGCAAGCGTCCTTTCTCGGCGATGACAGTGGGGTCGAAGTCCATAACACCCACCTCAGAGGCCACTACCATGGTACCATTCTTAGTGATGGTATAACGTGCCGGGCGCAGACCATTACGGTCGAGCATACCGCCGGCATAGCGGCCATCGGAGAAGAGCAGGGCGGCAGGACCGTCCCACGGCTCCATCAGGATAGAGTGGTACTCGTAGAAGGCTTTGATGTCCTCGGTGATAGGGTTCTTGTCGTTAAAGCTCTCCGGCACCATGATGCTCAGGGCCTTCGGCAGCGACATACCGTTCATGACAAAGAACTCAAAGACGTTGTCCAAAGAGGCAGAGTCACTCATGTTAGGCTGGATAATCGGCGAGATGTCGTGAATATCGCCTAAAGCATCAGAGGAGAGGACGGCCTCGCGGGCTTTCATCCACGCACGATTGCCACGAATGGTGTTGATCTCACCATTGTGGGCCAGCAAGCGGAAAGGCTGTGCCAACGACCATGTGGGGAAGGTATTGGTGGAGAAACGGCTGTGGACAAGAGCCAGGCCGCTCGTGAAATAGCTGTTGGTAAGGTCAGGATAGTACTGACGCAACTGCAACGAGGAGAGCATACCCTTATAGACGATGTTCTTCGACGACAGTGAGCAGATGTAGAAGTCCTTATCCTGGACACGGCGCTCTATGCGCTTTCTGATAAGGTATAAGGTGCGCTCGAAGACGGGGACCTTATCATCGGAGACGCCTGTGACGAAGACCTGCTTGATGGCAGGCTCAGACTCTAAGGCAGCCTCACCTAAGCAATCGGGATTCGTCGGGACAGTGCGCAGGTGCATGAGCTGCAAGCCCTCACGCTCTATCTCCTCAATCATGATGGATAGGATTTCCTGCTGGCGCTTCTCGTCCTTAGGCAGGAAGATGAGACCTGTACCATACTTTCCCTTCTCTGGTACAGGGATACCCTGAAGAAGAATAAACTCATGGGGAATCTGGAGCAGGATGCCGGCTCCATCACCAGTCTTGCCATCGGCGCCTTCAGCACCGCGGTGACGCAAATTCTCAAGAACTTTGAGGGCGTCATCGACGAGTTGGTGACTCTTTCCGCCATGGATGTTCACTACCATGCCCACACCGCACGCATCGTGTTCGTAGGCACTGCTGTACAATCCGTTTTGTTGCATTTGCTAATGTTTTTGTTTTTTACCTATCAATTCGTTTGCAAAAGTACACAATATCTTACAGATTGTAAAGACTTTCCGGAAGTTTATTCTGAATAACTTGCACTTTTAACATTTATATAACAATTCGTAAGCCTAAGCATATAAAATAATGGTATTATATCCACAAACAACCCCTAAAATCTGACAAATTATAATTTATCCCTCAATTCGTAAATTTTTTCTATATTTATAACATAGCGGTGGCGATATCAGGCTTCCGTTGACTACTCGGAGCAATGACTTGTTACAGAAACCAAGAAAATCTTGGTATTCGCGCCTCAGATTTACAAACTTTAGATTAGTTTTGCATTTTCTTCACGTTTCGCATTGATATTTTCCCAAATTTTGCAAATAACAAAACCACAACTTATTGAATAATAAACACCCAGGGATATGAAGAAAAAGCACAACTACATGAAACCCGCTATTAAGAAGCACATATTTGACACAGAATGTGTGTTAGCAGGTAGCGGTGATGGTCCACAAAAGTCCTTTGAGTTGAAAGACTATGACGAGAGCGCCACACAGCTTGCCAAACCATCAAACTGGTCAGCAGACTCACCATGGAGCGAGGGAAAAGGTCAGTAAACCGGCATCCTGTACAGCCAACGTACAACAAGGAGGCTCTGAACAATGAGAAATAGCTTGTCTGTCAATTGCAGGCAAGCTATTTTGTTTGTTAACACGTCGGTTTTACCATCGCTCTAATAATTTATGCCAAGGTAAAACAACCGCTTTTACCATGCCAGAGATTATTTATGGGATAGTGAAACAGACGGAGAAATCACATACATACATACATCTTCGTCCAGTCCACGAAAGACACGAAGGACATGAAAGACATGAAGGACACGAAGGATGCGAAGGACACACAGGAAAAATGTTACATGTTACATTTTTCTTCCAAAAAAGTCCGCAATCATTTGCAGATAACGAGAAATATCTTAACTTTGCAGAAAAAGCTACGATTATGGGAAAGTATCTTAACCCTCGGGCCGATTTGACCTTCAAGAAGGTCTTTGCAGACCATAAAGACTTAATGATTAGTTTCCTTAATGCCTTGTTGCCACTGCCTGACGACGGACAGGTGACAGACATTGAGTACCTTCCTTTTGAGCTTATCCCCAGCATGCCGCTGAAGAAAGACACTATTGTCGACGTGCGTTGTGAAGACCAGCAGAAACGGCAGTTTATCGTGGAGATGCAGATGATCTGGACGGCCGACTTCTTCAAGCGAGTGCTGTTCAATTCCTCCAAAGCTTACGTTAAGCAGCTCAAGAAGGGAGAAGATTATGAAGACCTGCAGCCGGTCTATTCTTTGAATCTTATCAATGAGGCTTTCTTGAATGATACCGATGAGTGGTACCATGACTATGGTTTGGTAGAGTTTAATTTCCCTGACCATGTAATTGAGGATATGCATGTCATCTTCATTGAGCTCCCGAAGTTTAAGCCTCATTCTTATCAGGACAAGAAGATGATGGTTCTTTGGCTTCGCTTCCTCACGGAGATAGACGAGGACACGAAGGTAGCACCCAAAGAACTGATGGAGAATCCGGAGACCCGAAAGGCGCTTGACATCGTGGAGGAGTCGGCCTATAGCGATGCTCAGATGGCCTACTACGACCATTTCTGGGATATGGTGAGTGTTGAGCGCACGCTTCATTCCTCTGTCAGGAGAGAGCGGGAGAAAGGCAAGGCCGAAGGGTTGGCGCAAGGAAAGGCCGAAGGTGCGCGCAACAAAGCTATTGCCAGCGCTAAGGCCATGAAGGCTGACGGTATGCCTGCGTCTTTAATAGCTAAATACACTGGCCTGTGCGAAGAGCAAATATCAGATCTTTAGCATGGGCAGGAAATATCACAAATCACAAATCACAAATCACATTAAGGTTGTCGACATTTCCTGTCCCTCATTCGTATCTAACTGCATACAGATTATTATCTCTCACCTAAGCCTACGGAAAAAAAAACGCGGCACCTTCAGAAAACCTTGCCGAAGACGATATTGGTGAAGGTCTTGAAGAGTATCTTGGCATCGAGCCACCAGGAGCGGTGTTCGAGGTAGTAGAGGTCCAGCTCCAACCGCTTGAGCATCTTCTCCATCGTGTCCGTATAACCATTGTACAGCGTGGCGTAGGATGTCACCCCCGGTCGAATCTGGTAGAGATAGACATAGCGTGGATCATGCTGCATAATCTGGTCAATGTAATACTTCCGCTCCGGCCGTGGTCCGATAAACGCCATGTCACCCCTCAGAACATTGTAAAGCTGCGGGAGCTCGTCGAGATGATGACGACGTAATATTCTACCGACTTTGGTAAGTCTAGGGTCATTGGGCTTCTCCAAGAGTTTTGGCATTCCCCCTTCCTCGGCATCTATCCGCATTGTGCGAAATTTATATATCAAGAAAGGCATGCCATGTAGGCCAATTCGTTCCTGACTATAGATAACCGGCAAGCCATCTTCCATGCGGATGGCAACAGCACAGAGAAGCATAAGCGGCGAGAAAACTATCAGGGAGATAGCCGAGAGAACAATATCGAGAAAACGTCTCATGCTATCTGGCTGTTTTTTGCCGGGAAAGACACTCGCCTTGAGGTTATCCAATCGGTCAGAATGATAAATACGAGATATATTGCTACGTCAAGGAGCAGAATGATTGTCAATGTCAGTAGATCATATAACAGCACATTGGCAGCAATGATGCCAAGCTGCAAAACGACAATTGCAGCAAGCGTCTTATGCTGACTCAGTCCACAAGCCATGAGTTTGTGATGGATATGATTCTTATCGGGATGGAAGGGTGAGTGATGATGGCATATTCTGTAGAAGAACACGCGTATGACATCGAAGCAGGGGATAGCAAGGAGTGTCCACGACCACATGATACGCTTCGGGCTGTAAGGAATGATAGGAGCATCCATACTATACTTAACAGCCAAGAATCCGAGAATGAAGCCTAAGCTAAGACTACCAGAATCTCCCATGAAAATCTTCTGCTTCTTCTCTATACTTCCAAACATATTATAATATAGATAGGAGATGAGAACGCCCATGAGTGAAGCGATAAGTATGCAGTAGAAGATAAGATGCTCACTGTGAAAAGCAAGCAAAAAGCCCATCAAAGCTATCATGGTAAGCGTGGCTGACAGCCCGTCAATACCGTCAATGAGATTCATGGCATTACAAATGAAAACCATGACAAGAATTGTAATCGGAGCTCCTATCCAAAAAGGTATGGCATAAATACCGAAGAGACCATAGAGATTGTTGATATACAGCCCTGATAATGGCATAATAAGCGTCGCTGCTATTTCAATGATGAACTTTATCCCTGCCCTGAGGCCTATAAGATCATCAATGATGCCCATAAAGTAAATAATGAAGAGGCTTATACAGAAAAAAAGTGACCAAAGACTGAAACTTAACCCAGTTTTTGACTGACTATTCATAAAGAAAAGTACCAATACACTTGCTTGCAACATACTTGGCACAAAAGCTATGCCCCCCAAGCGCGGTATTGGATTCTTGTGAATTTTCCTGGAATCGGGAATATCAAAGAAATGTTTTTTCAAACAATATCTCGTAATGATGGGAATGAAGATGAATCCACTCACCATGCTCAATAATAATGCACCCAAATATAGTAACAGGCTCGGCATAAACATTAGTTTTACTATTTAACGTTTTTTCCTTAATGTTATTGTGCAGAGAAAGGACGAATCCAAAACTATATATTACAAGTAGCCCTTTTCCTAGTTATAAAACTAGCCCATTCAGAAAGATAATCTATATTCGAATATTTTGTAAAGATACTTAAGAGAAATAAAAAACATATTTGTCCGAATTCCGTTTTCTCTACATGCTCGAGCATCCTCTTTGAGGAGTATTCGCCGACTATTGATATTACGTGTGCTGGCACCTCCGGTCCTCATCGTAACAAAGTCTTTTTGCAAATAATAATACGAGATATGATATGTATGAAACAGCCTGACCATCATCTCGAAATCTGCTCCTATCCTGTAATCAATCTTATACAGTCCCGCTTTCATAAGAATATCGCGCCTGACATAAAAAGAAGGATGAGCCGGCATAAAGCCGAATCTCAGCCAAAAGGGACTGAATGGTCTGGAAGAATAGTATCTGACGCATTTATGCAGATTGGAATCTCTGACAAAATGAATATCCCCGTAGATCGCATCTACTTTGTTTTGCGTTATCGCTTCAACAACCTTTGAGATGACATCATTGGCGGTGAAGAAATCATCAGAGTTTAATATGCCGACGACTTCTCCTGCCGCCATCTCGATGCCTTTATTCATGGCATCATAGATGCCTTTGTCTTTTTCCGATACCCACTTCATCCGACCATGAAACTTCGGTTCGTATTCCTTCAGTATTTCTATTGTTCTGTCCGTCGAACCTCCATCTTTCACGATATATTCTATGTCGGGATATGTCTGTCGAAGTACTGACTCAATGGCCATTGCCAGTGTGTTTGCACTGTTATAGGTAACGGTAATGATGGAAACCTTCATTGTTATTTAAAGCAACGTATGTATTATTATTTCGTACAAAATCTAAATCCGCCTCTAAACGATAAGCTGAAACCAAAAGGAACGTAAGCGTCCAAAAATGACGTATTGCTTAAAGCCTTAAAATCTGTTACTTTTGTCCTCG
>ERZ773276.136-NODE-136-length-97192-cov-5.950266_pt1 | contig 97192 bp, 78 predicted proteins | sample MGYA00511386_ERZ773276 | MGnify/ENA primary metagenome ERZ773276 (study PRJEB29015, sample SAMEA2737778) | human gut metagenome | biome: human gut; feature: human-associated habitat; material: faeces | place: China | collected 2012 ...
AAAAGGGCAAAACCAGCGTTTTGCCCTCCAAGAATTGCTTCGCAATTCTCGTTGAAATAACGCTACGTTACGGGCATTTTCCTATATATTAAAAAGGCTCTGCGCATTGCTGCACAGAGCCCTCTCTACAGTGGTTCATAAACCACGCTTATATCATCTGATTAATCCAGATCAAATACATATGTTGTATCTACATTTCCTTCATAGTAGAGATGCAGATAACTGATTGCTGACTTTCTGCGGTTCGAAATATCGAAACGTACCCATCTTGTATTATCATTGTCATACGTTGTTGTCGTATTAATATAGTTGTCATCACTAAAGAAGAAATACTGCGTTCTATCTTTCAGGAAATTACCTTCTTTCAACGTAAACGTATGATCTTTATTGGCTGTGAACTTCCATACATACTTACCGGTCGCAGTCGTTACCTTCTGATAAATCTCATCCGCATAGCTAACTGTCTTTTCCTTAGAAGTTCCAAGGTTTGATGCACTTGCTGTCACCATAGAAATCTTAAACGAATTAACGTTAACACAATCCGTTGCGTTTGTATATGGTGTAAACGATACACGATGTGTAGCCGTGTCAGGAATATATTTCGGCGCCGGAGTTGCCAGCAAGTCATACGAATCGTGAGTTCCATAAATATCTTTCTGGGACTCTTTATCAATAATAGACTCACCTGTTCCAGAAGTATCTTCATCTACAGAGGACCCACCATTTTTATAGTCCTTATACTGCTCTTCATCCTCAAAAATACCAATCAAATTGATACTAATACACCATCCGTCTCTAGCTTCGATATTAAAATATCCAATATCATCGTTTTTATCTAAGCCATATTTCTCTTTCAATTGACCAAGAGTGATCTTGTATACTTGTGTTTTATTCGGTAACGTCAACACTGTCGTTCCATTTTTGTCCTTTATGTAACCAACTCCGTCATTATACCAAGAGTTACCAGCAGCATTAGATATATAATCAATCACTAATATACTACTATTATCCCATCCCTTAAACTGCGAGCCATTCTCGGAACGATAAGACTTAATATTATCCCAACTATTCACTTTTTGTGTTAATATTTCCGGCTCTCTCTTCGGTTTAGGTGTCGGTGTAGCAGGTGCAGGCGTAATAGTAGTGTCATCATCAATCTTACCACCACTGCCCTGACTCTGACTGTCTCCCTTTACAATCTTAGAGTTTGACTTATAATCACGGTAATCACTGCCATTCGGCTGAATTACTCCCTTGAATACAGTCATCTCAGAACCATCTTCCGACTTCTTGATGGCATCAGAGTCCTGCTTCGGGAAGTAATCATCTGTTACTTCAGAAACATCAAAATCTCTATAGTTGGCATCCACTGTCTTAGCAGAATCTACTCTTACTGCTGGAGATACATCACTTCCTCGCAATGTATTAATAAATAACTTCATCTCCAGATCACTTGTTGTATTTGCGAGATCTATCATATCATATGTGATATTCTCAACAGAATACAAATAATAGTTATTCGATGCATCTCTCGGCGAAATACCATACTCTGTATCATCGCCATCACCATCCGGTCCCAACGAATACCAGACAACCAATCCTTCATTATTCATGTTCAACTGGTACACCTGAGCTGCTGATGACGCAATATCAACAGAACTACTAATAGTATATGGGTATGTTGTAAGGCTTCCTATATTGTTTCTACTAATCGTCTTCGCCTTAGCAACCTTATTGTAATCGACATCTTTCCAAAGCTTGTTATTATATACTTTGTATTTTCCGGATCCCTCCTTCATAACCTTTGCATAGGTATATTCTAATTTATTTTTATTATCATATTCCTTGTCTGTCTCTTTTGGTTTCTTCGCAGTGTCCTTGATATCGCCATACAACTTCAAATCATCTGTAAAACGGCTCATGTTAAGGATATCTTTTACTTCTGATGATTTATTACTGTCATCAATTGTTTCACCGGTTACTACAACAGAAGCACCCGCTTTTGCCCTTGAGGATACATAATCTGCTGCATCCTTATATGCATTATCGCCGAATAGTTTAGTAGAACAGCTGACTATATAACAATTATAATCCTCTCCGTTAGCACCACCGATTGTCCCTGCCTGAAGCTGTGAATTGAAATCTGTCAGACTTACTGTCTTAACTGTTACGTTATAGTTCTCATCCAAACCAATGGTATCATTCAACTTATCAACCCAATCCTTGAACAATCCGCTTCCTGCAAGCTGATTCTCCAAATTTGCCTGACTGTTCATCTGATCATCTTCGAGAATCTGTAATGCTTTGATTGATGTTGTCTTTCCATCAGAGCGCTTATAAAATGATGTTCCCGTTACTGACTGATAATTTTCTTTAGTCTTTGTATTATATAATACAAATTTCCAAGAAACAGCACCCGATGTTTTGGTCTTGTTCAGATATAGTCTCTTATTGCTGCTAAAGTCATAAATATAGTTCTGCGCTACTGGAACCTGAATTGCATTGCCACTCTTGTCTTTGAATACATTTCCATCGGCATCCTTTGCATCCTCTCCAACAAATTTATATGGAGAACCTGAATTATTTGCAAATGTATCCTGAACCAACTCGTCATCAGAAATATTACCATCGCCATTCAGATCAATATACATACGTACTGCATAGTCTGATGACTGATCACCAATGATAAAGCTGAAGTTCAATTGTGGATCGGTCAACGCCAACTGTTTTGCCTTTGCCGGATTAACTTCATTGCTATCTGCCATTCCATCGTCCGAAACATATCGATCCGGAGTAGATGTTATCTTACTGTAAAGACCAACATAATCTTTATAACGAGTGGTTAATTCCTTATACTTCTTAGTGGTTAATCCTGTTTTAGTTTTCACAGGAAGCGAAAATCCATTTTTCATATAATTCAGACAATTCTCGCTCAGGAACTTAACACTCAGCTTCGAAAGCGCACAGATGTTATTCTTTCTAAATTTATTTACATTGTTAGCACTCTTTAATTTTTCCAGAAGTGCATGCATTTGTGAAGTCGAATCAACAATCGACAAATAATTATTCTTGTATGAATCCGAAATCTTTGTTGTATCGTTTGTGTCCCACTTAAACGTTGCCAAACTGTCAGCAAGCACCAACGCATTTCCACCTTCTGCATACTTTTGAAGCTGTTCATTCTTCAGTTTGGAAATATCATTACCGGAAGAACGTACATCTCCTGATTTATCACCAACATGCAGATATACATACTTATCCAAATTACTGTCATTATATGCGGTATTGGTATAGTTAACGCCATTATTCTGCGTAGTTGTCGTATTAAATTTACCAATATTATCCCCGATATAAATCAAGTCATAATATCCATTGATATCACGCTTTGATCCATTAAACTCAGCGGTAGTCATATGGTCTACTTCAATCTTACCTTTGAAACGTGATGCCGGAAGATATGTTCCAACAAGATACTTTTCTGTAATAAAGTAATCTGCACATGGCTCAATTTCAAGCACATGCATAGTGTCCTTATCCCGTGTTCCTACATCATCATCGTCATTACCATGTCTCTTATACTGCAGAAGATAATGAACCATCTGTGCCGGAGTCAGCTTATCCGGTCTCTCACCATACTCTTTCTCAAACCAGTCAAATGCCTCCTTGGTTGAATCTGTTTCATCAATTCTGGCATTATTAAATCCCTGTGACAAGGATGTATCTGAGTTATAAATGAACGTAGCACCGGCAAGACCCGGTGTAGGGAATTGCAGATATGATCCCTGTGAATAATATATTGAATACCGCTCTCTCTGCGCATCAGTAAGATTTGTATAATCATTGCCCTCCGCAACAGGAAGAAATGCATCAGGATTCCAATATTCCTGTGCATCAGCACTTTTTTGTGGACTACAGTAGGATATATCACCATTTTCTGTAATGACCTTTCCTCCAGCATCTCTTTCTGTCTGGAAGAAGTAATTGTAAAAATTCTCCTGTTTCATTAAAAAATTCATGATTAAGAATTTATACATACCACAATTAGTACCTGTACCTGTATATTTACCAGTATTTTCACCTGGAGTCCAAGGAGTTTTAGGAATTCCGACCTCCATGGTAGTATAATCCAAATGCTGATTCGTTACTGTCTTTAAATCATCAGCATTATATCTGCTGTTCCCGGAAAGTCCCTTCAAATCATTCATCATATCATTTGAAGTCAATAATGGAGCAAATCCATACTTTCCGCTCCCATCATATGTCTCCAACTGATTGATCTTGAAGAATAATTTCTTCGCTACTGTCCAACCCCAATCGTTATCAGAGATAAAATTAGAATTCAATAACGCTTCTCTTATTGATTTATCTGTACTCTTGGATTTCACCGTTCCATCCGCTTCAATGATAAACGGATCCTTATCCTTATAATATGACTCTCCAAGTACATCTTTATTTCGATGATACTTATCCAAATTTGCATTACACCATAAATCCGGGAAGGTACCAACTGATGTTTTCTGATGCATATATAACAAATCCGCGTAGTCAATCCATTCCGGATGTTTCTTTAATTCCTGAGGTTCAATTGTCTTAACTGCAATTTTTAAATTTCTGCACGCAGTCTCTGATTCATCATCCAAATCCAAAGATGTACGTACAAAATCATTAGTGTTAACCACATGACCTTTTAACACCTGCATTCCTTCAATGTTAACCCACAAGTTACTGATATTACCCTCTGAAGCAACTTTTTCTCCCTTATCATTTGTATAAGAAATACTATAGAAATCGCTGTCTTCTCTTGTCGTATACTCTCTTTCTCCCGGGTTATAATCAATCCCTTCATCTGCCGATGCCACATACTTATTTTCACTCAGAGCATATGTATCAAACTGCGACCGTGACATAACAAATGTATCTGCTGACGCATAATAAAGTGTTGTCCAGTTAAACTGACCTGTCTCACCATCTTTTGCCTTTCTAAAAACCGGACGATACGCCGGAATATCCTTACCCTCTGCATCTTTTGTATAGAAGGTTCCTGTTGTATCCTGTTCATAATGATCAATGACAAAGTCACCGGAAGCACCATTTGCAACTTTTTCATAATATCCATGTGTCTTGATTGTTTTTCCGGAGGTCAATACCCAATCATCATCCACGGTCCAACGAGTATCTTCCTTATACAAACCATCGTCATAATCCTTACGATCTCTATCATACTCATCCTTAAAAACGGCTGTTGCTACAGAACGTGTACTTTCCTTGGCAGCTGCATAAACAGACTTTCCAACATTCGTGAGATCAATTGGCTCACAGCCATCGATTAGATAGCCAACCTCCGCATCACCATAATACGGCACAATTTCCAAAATTAAAAAAGCATTTTTTGAATTTGCATCCGCAATATTTTGTGTTTTATCTACTTCACCGTTCTCACTTCCGGTGCAAAGTTTGCGATAATCTTCCAGCGTATTTACAACTGCTCTATTTGGCATACTATCCGCTTTTACAATAAATTTGTGATACCCAAAATATCCGCCAAACACCAGCAGACACAAGGCCAATACGCCAATCGCCAGTTTTCCTTTCGTCAAGTTTTTAAACCATTTTTTCATAGATACAGCCTCCATTCCACAGTTTCGCACTGCAAACCGTTCTCTCCTTACTCCACTATAACGTTCAAGGGCAGCCTACCCATTACGGATAGACTACCATACCATTCCTTACCTTTGTTGTCTCGTCAATTTTGTAAGTCTTTTTACCGGATTTCATATCAAACGAAACCGTGACCTTGTTTCCATCGATGCCTACTTTAAAATCACTGATATAATCAGAAAGCAGATCATCTTCTGTACAGCTTACCGATCCACCGCTTGCCGGTAAAGCTACATCTGCATTGTGCTCGTTCAGATAGAGCTTTCCATCCTTGAACTGAATCACTTTCAGATCCTTTACTGTCTTTGTCTGCTGACAAACCGGAGTTGCTCCCGGTGTACCTGATACAGCCGGAAGAGCTGTTGACTTAAGCTCAACCTGATACAATGCCAGTGTATTGTTGTCTTTGTCATACTTGACACAATTTGATTCCATAATCATGGTGCTCATCTGCGCCATCAATGTCTGGGATTCCATCTGCAGATCAAGCTCCGCTTTCGTATTCGAATAGCTTCTGCTTCCCGACTGCATCATAAGAGTGATTGCACCTCCTACAATTGCCAGAATCGCCATTGAAATAATTAATTCCACGAGAGTAAAACCTCTCTTATCTTTCCAGTTCAGAACAATCACCTCCCCTTAACCTTTCTTTACAAAATGCTTACCACTTATTTTTACCAGCTTGATTGAGAATTTCTCTTTGCCTGACATCTCAATCATACTGTAAAATGGTACATCCGTAAATTCACCATTCGTATCCAGTGAACCATCATTACTATAATTAAATGCTCCGGTTGACTTTGAATAACCCAACTTGAGGAAATTACTTTCACTCAGCGTTACGGAGTTAGAACCACCGGTTCCCTGCTTTCCGGTAATGGTCACAGTACTGTCGCAAAGCTTATCTCCGGAAATCTTTCCACTTGATAAACACTGATCTAATTCCGATCTCTGTGTAAATCCCTTAGGATAATCCGGATTGCCATCACTGTTTGTATCAATCGTGCTACTTACCGCAGTACTGTATACCCCATCAGAAGTCCGATAAATGTAGAGGAACGTCTGACCCTTCTTGGTCATTGTCGCCGTCTGAATGCTGGAGATCTTATTATTCAATCTTGCAGCGGCCTTCTTGGTCTTACCGGCATTGATATATGACATTCCACCGATGATCGCTCCGGCAAAGACTGCCATGATCGCCATCGTAATAATCAGCTCGATTAGAGAAAAACCGCGCTTATCTTTTCTGATATCCATTGCCTTCACCTCCTGCATTAATCATTCTTCTTCCAGTTCTCAAATGAAACGTTGTTTACCTTATCCTGATCTTCCTTCGTTCCAATGGAAGAGCTTACAGACTTTCTGAAATACTCTTTCATTGCATTAAAGAATGCCGGACTACCGGAATTCTTATCCTGCTCAAATACTTTTTCAATGGACTCTGAATCAGAAGATACTGTTGTGTTTGTTGCAAATTCCACATCATCTCCTGCAATGATCAGACCATTAAACTTGTTGCTGTTGATCGTTACAGATCCCTTTGCAAGAATAAAACAAGGATCGTCCTGATTATATCCCTTAGCCGTGTAATCCTCCGGCCACTTTACATCACCGTTTGAAACAATGTATCCGCATACGCCGTTAGAACCATCATCCTTGGTAATCGAATAACGTCCAATCTGCGTAGTTTTGATCTGGCTTGCATCTACAAGCTTTGCAAACAGATTTGTTCCATCGGCACTACCACTCTTTAACAAGGTATCATCACCCCGGTTGGAATCGCTGTCATCATACAGTCTCCATTTCGGGCTATTGGTTGCATCATCGTAATCGTCCACCAATGCAAGCTGTTTAGACATATACAGCTTACTGTTCTGCTCCGCAAATGTTTTAAAGGAGCTTGATGGTATCTGACCGCCATTATCAATCTTCAGCTTGATCTTTGCCTTTCCATTGGCATCCTTATCATTCTCATCGCTGTACATGATATTACCGGAAGATAACAGATATCCCGCCTTTGATCCAAAGGAAGGAAGCTGAATTCCCACGGTATCTACATATGTCTTATTCACAACATCATAAATCGTCTGCTGTGAACTATTCTCATAAAACAGATTAAAGAAATTACTTGCAGCCTTGGAATCGTCAAAGTTCAGATAGAAATACTTGATCGTATTAGCACTGACGTTCGGATCATAACGGCTGTACAGCTTTAACGGTGTCGTCTTGCTGATAGCACCGCTTGTAATCAATGCCTTTATATCAAACTGCTTTGCACCATTCTTCTTCGGGATACCGATACGGTTCTCATATGCTTCATAGTCGAACAGATACTCCTCATTGTTCGCATTAAATACAAAGCATGGAATGGCATCTTTCGCATCCAAAGAGTATTTACCAAAGCCTGGAACCGCCTGACCATCATCCAACGTAACACTATTGTTTGCCGGAAGATCCTGTACTCTCTTGACAAATCCATCGGTAGATCCGTCCTTTACTGCTGCTACAAAGTATGACAACTGGCTGCTCTTTACCGCCAGAGATTCACCCAGCTCAATATCCGGATTGGCAAGTGCTGTCTCGCCAACATTCGTCTTCTTGGAGATAAATGTACGTCCTGCAAGCACCAGCTCATTCAGATCCTTCATCAGCAACTGGTTATCATAACCATTGACTGAAATGGAACTACTGTATGCAGCCGTTGTAGATAACTTATTTCCTGTTATTCCGGCTGTGTAGTCATTCGTGTAATTGTAACCGTAGTATTTTCCTTTCAGAGTAACCCGGTCACCCTCACCATTGATCTCCAAATCGTCCGCGATATAGGAGGAAGCATCAATCGTCACTTCATTACTGCTGTTCTTACCACTTGTGATCACATTCTCTGCCCAAAGCTGTGCAGCCTTATCACTGGATGGACTCTTGCCAACTTCAAAGCGGCTGCCATTGGATACATCCACATCACCTCGTGTGATGATCTGCTCCGCATTAATCTTGAGTGATGCTCCACCGGAAATAACGATACCGGCTAACGGTGTATTATTCTTAACGCTTGCCGGCTGTGGTGATGTTGCATTTGCCACACGATTCACCGTACCGGAATATACATTTCCATCGACCTGAGCCGAAATCGTACCGTTATCTGCGATCACCTGATCATCTGCAAGAATTGCATAATCAAGATACTCCGAGTGTGCATCAGTACTGATTTTTGGCACTTCAATACGAATGTCAGTTGTCAATGTCGTCTCATAATCCTTCTGTTTGTCATGTGCTTTGATCACCTTTACATCCTTAAGCACTAAAGCATCTCCATCCAAAACCATGTCACCTTTCGTCACACCGGTACCATCGTCTGCATGCTTGATATACGATTTTGCCTGATCCTTGGTCAGATAACCAAGCAAAACACTATCCAGATATTTATAATTTGTCTTTGTTGCATCATAGGTGTCTCCGCCTGTCAGAGACTGAATCATCAGATTCAAAAAGTCCTTTGCATATTTATCGCTCATTGCACTGCCTGCAGCGGTCAATGAGGCATTATACTCTCCCAATGCTTTCTCATATGCCTTTGCGGAAGCCTCAGAGGACTCATTCTGAATGCCCGCTGCCACAGCGTCGAGTATAGAATCTGTCTCATAGAAATTCTCCTGTGTCACCTTCTGGGAAGCCTTGAGATAAATATTGGTAACAGTTGTTGTAATGACTGCTCCTGCAAGCAAGATCAGAAATGACATGCAGATCATTACCAAAACCAACGACGATCCGCTTTTATCTTTTAAAAATCGTTTGAACATGATCTCACTCCTCTCTAATCCTGCGTCTTAGAACCAGTTACTTCTACAATCTTCTGTGTAGATCCATCCTTGCTGTCAACCGTCACGGTAATGTCTGCCACACGATTGATCTTTTCAGAATGTACCAAAGTGTAATTGCCATCTGGACCGGTCTGTACTTTTCCGCCAATCGTCGACGTTTCATCCAGCTCTGTCATAGCAGCCGTCCGGGATAAATTGGTATAAACGCATTTAATCTTGTTTTCAAATCCGGAACCCGCACCATTGATCGGAAGCTTATAGCTTCCCGGCCGCTTCGAATATCCTGTCGGAAGATCACTGTCACTGGTGGAAGCCGGCACACTGTTCTGTGCAATAATGAACATATTCAGATCACCTGCATTATTCTGCAGCTGATAATCATCATCTGTCGTCATCGTGATCTTATCATTCACATTTAACGGATTATAGAACAAATAAATATTCTCCAGCTTATCAACCTTAATGGATGAAGAAGCCACGACATCCTCATAAACTGTGTTAGCGTCAATTCCTTCCGGATATGCTTCTCCGCCTTTATTATAAGTATATCGATACTTCACCGAAATCACGTCATATCCCGGTTTAGATGTATCTTTCTTAGCTGATACAATAATCTCACAATTCAGTCGATTTTTAAAATAATTGGCATCAATCTTCGCCGGTGTAACTCCTGTCACAGGATCCGGAGTTCCTGCCGGCTCAGGTGTCACACCATTTGCTGCGCAGGCTGCCGTATACTTGTTATTAAATGCAAAGCTTGCCGCAACCAATGTCTGACCATGATCGGATGACATCAAATCCTTGCTTGTGTCCATCGTACCAATCACAAATTTCTCATAATCCTTTGATACAGACGCGGGCGCAGCTGATGAAGCCGGTGCCGCTGATACAGCCGCATCATTCACCTTATCAACCGGCGTGATCTTCGCTGTCACCTTAAAAGAATTTTTGTCAACTGTCTTATTCTGTGTTAATGCATAGCTGCCGTCACTGCTCTGTGGAGCAGCTACTGTCCAGTTCGGATCCGCAGAACATACAACATTCGGGTCATCCAGATTGTAGGCAGAATGTTTGAAATTCTCAAGCACCTCCTGTGCCAGAACGGTTGCATTCTGCTTCTGTCTGCTCCTTGCGTTATGCTTTGCAGCATCTGTAAAATAGCTCAAAATCGGTATCGTGACGATAGCCAGAATTGCGATCGTCAGGATCAGCTCAACCAAAGTAAAACCGCGTGCATCCCTGAGGCACTGTGCGGTTTTGCACCTTCTCTCTTTCATGGGCTCACCTCAAATCTTTATACAACAATTGCAACTGCCGAAAATTCCGGCAGTTGCAACTTATGTCCTATTTTCTAAATATGTTGTCCACTCCGGTATTACCATTGCTTACATCCGGAGCTTCATATACCTCACCGGTTCCGGAAATCGCATACATATCAATTGCCATGTTACAGGTCAAAAGATTGTCTTCCTCTCCTGCCGTTGCTGAAATCTCCGAAATCGTCATACGATTCTTAGATTCATTGATAAAGTTCACAACCTTCTTCAATGAGTCGTAAGTCGTTGTAAATGTCACATTGACGGTTGAACGATAGCCGGTATAATCAGCCGCTGCCGTGATCACATCGTTAACCGGTGTATCTGAAGTGATTGCCGCTACCGATGCAGGATTTGACTTTGCTGTCTTATCTCCTGTTGTAGTCGCATCTGTCGATGCACTACCATCACTGACTGCACCCTGCTGATAGAAGATCTGATTCATGTTAAAGCTTTCTGACTGAATCTTTACATCAGATATACTCTCGTACATATCATTCAGATCGTAGATCGCATTCTCTGTACGAACCTCTGCCGGGAACTTTCCAAGAACCTCCGCAACATCAAGCTGCGTCTTTCTTGTCTCCTCCAGAACGCTGTCTTTCTGAGCCTCCATGGTCTCCAGCTTCTGCACTTCCTGTGAAAGTGTCTCGTTTTCTGTCTTTAATGTATCTTTTCTCTCATTCATCTTCGCAAATACTAAGAAGTATGCTGCTGCAACGATGAGGATTGCTCCAAAGATAAAAAGCATCATTTTGTCACGATTTGACATTTTCTTTTTCGTATCCATATCTCATTCCCTCCTGTCTGGTATTATTGATTTGCTGATTCCTGCGCCGCCTGAGCCTGCGCCACCTGATAGTACTGTGCAGATACTGTGAAGTTATAAACTGTGCTTCCATCATCTGCATCAGCCGCTGTCACGGAAGGAATTGATATATTAGTAAGTACCGGTATCTTCTGACCGTCCTTATCCTGCATTTCTAATGTTTCAAGGTTCATCAGCATTCTTGCGATAGAGATATCTGTCTCAGAACTGATCGTCATGTTGATGCCATCCTCAGAGGACTGTAAATAGCTTACCGTCATTGTTCTCGGAAGATTTGCCTCCAGCTGCTTCACCAGACTGTTCAGATTCTCATTCTGTGTCTCTGTTGAGTTATAAAGACTGTTGACCTGATCGTATACGGATTTAATACCCTCATTCTCCTTAAAGACTGTATTGATATATGCCAGTGATTCCTTTCTGGCTTTCAGGTCGTCATTCTTATTCTTCTCTGTGTTATACTGCAGGAATGAGAACACAGACATTGCCACCGCACAGATCACAGCAAGACCAAAGACAAGCTGCGCATTTCGAAGTGCATCCGCTCCCGCTCCCGATGTTGCTGCATTCTTAGACTTAAAGCCAACCGGTGCGATTGCTGCACCGACAACTGCAATGTACTCTGTCTGGTTGTAAAGACCCTCGCTGAAATGACGTGGGAAAGATACATTTACCAGATGCTCCATTCTCTGTGTCGGAATATTCAACTCATTAGAGAACAGCTCTTCAATACCGGAAACCTTACATCCCATACCGGTAATATAGATACTTGTCAGTTCCACTCCCTGATACTTTGATTTGAAGAAGTCAATTACTCGGAGTACACTCAGAAGGATCTCACCGATCGCATCGGTAACAACCTTGCGGGAAGATTTACTTGCCTCCTGCTGTCTCCACTGCTCCTCGGTCATTCGGGCACTTACGATGCTGTCATCATCATCAAGTCCCTTATAATCAAGGCTTCGGCATACCAGCTTATCACGGCAAAGTGCCTCACAAGCGGCATCCATATCATCAATCATACATTCTTCACTTAATACCATCGCCTCAGCCACATTGAAGATACCCTGTGGAATAGTACGCTGCATCAGCTGCTGACCTTCGTTCATGAAGTTGATCATCGTCGTGTTGCCGCTGATCTGGATACATGCACAATAGTCAAGAACAATCTCCTTCTTTAATACCTGCATGGAACCATTACCAAAGTAATCCAATGCTTCGATATTAAAATCCATCTCCTGAGCAAAGTTATAATAGTTATCTACCAGATCATCCGGAGCTGCCAGAAGAAGTACTTTATAAGACTTTTCCTTGCCTTCCTTGATCGTCTCTAACAATGAATATGCCAATGTATAATCATTCAGATCAATCGGAAAATACTCCTGTGCTGTCGCCCGGACAAGATCACCAATCTTATTCTCCTTTACATTAGGAAGTGTAACCTCACGAGTTGCAATCTTACTGGAAGCAATCGAGAATACTACGCTCTTCTCTTTCATACCTGCTTCGGCAAGTTCGTTACGGAATGCAACTGCAAGCACATCTTTGTCACGAATGACACCATCTTCGATAACACCCTCCGGTGTTGCGAAGCTTACCGCACGATAAACATGCGGATTTTTCTTTTTATAATCAATCTCAACAATCTTGGTCACCTGCGTGCCAATCTCAATACTAAGTACATGTTTCGCCATATCGTACTTTTCCTCCCTGTCTCAATATTTTTGCATCACACAAAATTCAACGTATGCGGTCTTCTACCGCAAAAGGAGCCTAACGCTGTGCTCGTGATAAGCCCGCTGTTAAACTCTCTGTGACAGCAAAATTACTGCCATCTTCTGAATAAAACGTCAATCAACCTGTTACATTAAGATACTCTTATTCTCTGTAAATCCACTTTCTAATGAATAATCATACCTATATACCAATCAATTACCGGCGTCCCCCACAAAGCCGTGAGCCAAATTCCCACAGACAAATAAGGACCCATTGCCAGACGATGCTCTGCATGACTTACCGCCATACGGATCAGATGAACTACCGAACCGATAATGCACCCCAGGAAAAACGCCAAAACCGCACCTTTCCATCCGAGCAAAAGTCCTGCTCCAAACATCAGCTTGATATCTCCTCCGCCGATTCCCCTTCCGACGGTGACAAGATAAATAACCAAAAGAAACACGCTGACAGAAAACATTCCGATCACGTGATCCTTCCAGGCATGCAGATCAAGCAATGTTGCCGCAATCCCCAGCAATAAAATAAATAGATTGATACCGTCCGCAATCTCCATAGTACGAAAATCAAGGACACTTAAAACAATAAGGGCGGATGTCAGGAGACAATATACGACACTCACATAATTTAAACCGTTCGCCAAGAAAACGATTACATATAATGCTCCATTCATGCCTTCCACTAAGGGATACTGAAGCGATAACTTTGTGTGACACTTCCTGCATCTGCCCCTTAGAAATAAAAAGCTAAATAGTGGAACCAAATCATACCAGCGCAGCTGATAACCGCAAGTCATACAATGGGAGTGTGGAAACACTATGCTTTCCTTTTTGGGAATACGATAGATACAGACGTTCAAGAAACTTCCGATCACGATTCCAAACAGAAAGATGATTATGTATAAGACTACGGTCAATGCTGCTACTGACATGATTTAGGCTCCTATAAATAACGATTCAAATTACTGCTCATTCTCTACAATATTCTTTGAACCAGATGCCGGTTTAGAGGTTCCTGTCCAAACTGCAATTTTACCAGTAGCAGTGTTAACCTCAACAGTAATACCCTCGCCTTTCATCAGCTTAGATTTAAGAGCTGTTGAAGACTCATCATTAATATCTGTTAATGATTTATTACTTCTAAGTGCTGTAAGCTCATCAACTGTTTTAGCGTTTGTAATACTAGCCAAGTTAGTAAGACTATCTGATCCACCATTACAAGCCTCACCACTCTGTGCAATTGCAGAAGTGATATCTGTACACAGTGAGCTCAAAATCTGCTGATCCTTAGACTGACGAGACTTCTCCATGTATGGAAGTACCTGAGAAGCAACCACACCAACAAGGATAGCCATGATAGCCATAACGATGATCAACTCAACAAGAGAGAAACCTTTCTTGTCATTTTCCTGTAACTTCGCGAGATAATTTTTGATAACTTTCTTCATAATAAAATCTCCTTTTCATTTTAATTTTATTTATCATAAGGCTGCTTGGCACAGTCTCAAGATCATTATTAATATCGGCACAACAATAAAATATGTAAACCTTCACAAATACGAACTATGCATTTTCTGCCGCCGTGTACATAGACATCATCGGCGCCATGATTGCAAACATGATCGGTACAACCACGCCAGCCATCAATACGATAATCACCGGTTCCATAATCGCCGTCACTGCTTTCGTTGCGTTCTCCACTTCCTCCTCATAGAAGTCAGCAGCATGTTCCAGCATTTCCTCCATATTACCGGTTTCCTCACCGATTGCTGCCATATTATAAAGAAGCGGTGGGAACACTCCCGAGTCACGAAGTGGCACCGAAAGAGGAGTACCTCTCTCCACTTCGTCTCTTGCTTCCTCCATCACTTTCTGAACAATACGATTGCTCATCAACTTCGTCACTATCGCGATCGCATCCACCATCGGAATACCGGAAGCCATCAGTGTGCTTAACGTACGTGCCAACCTTGCGGCTGCTGACTTAATCTGAAGATCCCCAACAAGTGGAATTCGAAGAAGTACACGACCAAGAACAATCGCCCCAGTCTCTGTCTTCGACCAAACTCGAAATGTCACAACCAGCGCTGCTATAATAATACCAACCAGCCACCACCACTTGATTAAGCCATCACTCATCGCCATAACCATTTTCGTAATAGCAGGAAGATCCATACCAGCTCCCTCCAGCGTTTCCTTAAACTGCGGTATGATATAGGTAAGCATCAACACTACTACACCTGCTACAACAACAAGAAGTACAATCGGATAAATCATCGCCTGCTTGATCATACTGGATGTCTTGCTATCTTTTTCAAACTGTTCTGCCATTCGTCTGAAAGACACTTCCAAACTACCCGAAGCCTCACCGGCTTCCACCATATTCAGAAGCATATCCGGGAAGATCCCTTCCTGAGCCCGCATTGCATCCGCCAGAGACTCACCTTTCTCTACCAGAATACGAGTCTGATCCAACGCCTTCTTTAGGTACTTATTCGTCACCTGATCTGTGATCATCTGAAGTGCCTGAATGACTGTAACACCGGCATGCAGAATACTTTCAAACTGCTTACAGAATACAGAAAGATCTCTCGACTTCACTTTCTTGCCAATGTTAATCTCAATATCCTTATTCAAAGCATTGGGAATCTCCACACTGATTGGGATCAATCCTTCTGCCTTCAGCGAATTCCTTGCAGCTGCCTCATTGGCGGCTTCCAGAGTTCCCTTCTTCTGTTTACCATTGGCGTCAACCGCCACATAATTAAATGCTGCCAATTTATCACCCTTTTCTACCCCTCTGCGTGAGATGTCATACTCACAACGGGTTATTTATTTGTGCTGTACATAACATCCCCGACAGTTATATACGGTATCACTTTATTGATTGTACTACATTCGTCTTATTTTTTCAACGACATTTATTAAATTTCTATAAAAAATAGTTCACATAATTTTGACTTCATTTTTATACACATTGACCAAATGATGTCTCTATTATATGAACTATCTTTGTGAAACATTTCTGTATCTGTCGACAAATTAGAACAATTTCCGCTTCAGAACCTCCGGCTCCTGCGCAAATTCCAGCGCCGTATCCGCAGAGATCTTAAGATCATGGTACAGATCAAAGATTGCATCATCCATGGTCTGCATACCCATCTTCTTACTTGTCTGAATTGTTGACGGAATCTGATGTGTCTTCGCATCACGGATATTACTTGCAATTGCAGGCACTGTATGCATAACCTCATAAGCAGCCACTCGTCCCTTACCGTCTGAAGTCGGCATCAGCTGCTGTGAGATAACCGCCAGAAGTACCATTGCAAGCTGAACACGGATCTGCTGCTGCTGATGTGGTGGGAATACGTCGATAACACGGTCGATCGTTGCTGCCGCACCAATTGTATGCAGGGTTGAAAATACCAGGTGGCCAGTCTCGGCTGCGGTAATCGCTGCACCGATCGTCTCCTGATCACGCATCTCACCGACGAGGATAACATCCGGATCCTCACGAAGTGCGGCACGGATACCGTTGGCGAAAGAAAGGGTATCAAATCCGATCTCTCTCTGGTTAACAATGGAGTTCTTATGCTGATGGAGGTACTCGATCGGGTCCTCCAGAGTAATGATATGCTCCTTACGATTCTCATTGATCATATTGATCAGTGAAGCAAGCGTCGTTGATTTACCGGATCCGGTAGGTCCTGTAACCAGTACAAGACCACGCTTTCTCTTGGCGAGATCCATAACAGACCACGGAAGTCCCAGCTTCTCCGGTGCCGGGATCACGGTATTGATCAGACGAAGAACCGCCGCAAAGGAGTTCTTCTGACGGAATACATTACAACGGAAACGTCCCAGTGCTTCTGTACTATAGGAGAAATCCGCCTCACCATCTCTCTTCAACGTAGCAACCTGTCTCTCATTCATAATAGAAAGAACAAGCGTCTGCGTATCATGCGACGTCAGCACATGTGGGATAATATCCTCAATCGTACCGTTGACACGCATCTTCGGCGGAAGCCCTACCGTAATATGTACATCGGATGCTCCTACATCTCTGGCAATTTCCAGCAAACTGTCCATTGTGATTTCCATTTTGTAAACCCTCCATATTCTTAAGTTTAATTATCATAAGCGACACGGTGTACTTCCTGCAGTGTCGTAATACCTTTCAATACCTGCTTATTGGCAGACATAACAAGTGTGTTCATCCCCTCTTTGATTGCTTCCTTCTCTAGCTCCTCTGCGGTCCCCCCTGTTGCAATGATACGCTTCAGTGCCGGAGACATCTGCATGATCTCATAGATACCGATACGTCCCTTATATCCGGCACCACCACACTCCAGACATTCTTCATTCGGTTCAATATGAGGGATCAGAACTTCCTCGCCCCACTTCTCTTCCGGAATACCAAGCTCCTTCTTCTCCAGATCATCTGCCGGCACCATACGCTTACAGCGCGGACATACCCGGCGAAGCAGTCGCTGTGCAATAACACCGATCACCGCATCAGAGATCAGATAATTCTCAATACCCATATCCGCCAGACGGCTGATCGTGCTCGCCGCACTGTTGGTATGAAGTGTACTTACAACCAAGTGACCCGTGATAGCCGATTCGACGGCGATACCTGCTGTCTCACCGTCTCGGATCTCACCGATCATGATAATGTCCGGATCCTGACGCAGAATAGATCTGAGTGCCGCCGCAAAGGTAAGACCCGCTTTGGCATTAACCTGAACCTGATTGATACCGTTAATATTCGCCTCGACAGGATCCTCTACCGTGATGATATTAACCTCCTCGGTATTAAGCTCACTGAGTGCTGTATAAAGCGTCGTAGACTTACCGGATCCGGTAGGTCCCGTAACGAGCATGATTCCATTCGGATGCTTTAATATATCCTCGAACCGGTGAAGCTCCTCCGGTTCAAATCCAAGATCCTTCTTATCCCGGCTGAGCGCTGTCTTCTGTGCAAGACGCATAACGATTTTCTCGCCATATACTGTCGGTAAGATAGACACACGGATATCATACTCCTGTCTGTCGACGATCTGTGTCATACGACCGTCCTGAGGCTTACGCTTCTCAGAAATATCCATACCGCCGACAATCTTAATACGTGCTACCATCGCCGAAAGCAGCGAAATATCATGTCTCATCGCTTCCTGAAGCACACCATCGACACGGAACCGGATCCTAAGCTGATTCTCCAGCGGTTCAAAATGAATATCGGATGTTCTCTTATGTACTGCCTGCTCAATGATCTGATTAACAAGACGTACGATCGGTGCCTGCTTAACCTCCTCAGACTCTTCCTTACCATCCTTATTATTGCCATACTTCTCACGGCGCTCTGCAGCAAACTGGTCTGCCACCTTCATCGCCTCAGAATTACCATAGAAGCGGTCCAGTGCCTGCGACACATCCTTAACTGTGGTAACACGAATCTCAATCTGCATACCGGTAATGATCGACAAGTCATCCATCGCGATCATATCCAGCGGATCTGAAAACGCAACGCGGAGTACGTTCGGATTATCCGGAGCAAACTCATACGGCAACAGCATGTACTTCCGAAGAACCTTCTCGTCAACCAGTGCGAGAACCTCGTCCTCAATCGTAATACCCGCCAGATGCACTCGCTCTAATCCCATCTGGTGGCAGAGTGCCTCCGCAATGATCTCATCATTCATGATACCCATATCTACCAGGGTCATACCAAGCTTCTGACCATTGCCCGCTTCCTTCTGCTTCTTTAATGCTTCCTCCAACTGCTCCTGTGTAATAACTCCCGCGCCAAGCAGCAAGTCTCCCAGTCGTTTCTTTCTACGTAGTCTGCTTGCAATCGAATTGTCCATGACAGATCCCCCTATTCATTCATTTTCATAGGACGGCAAGTCCGTTCACCGTCTCTTCTCCTTTGTCCTATAAGGGCATAAATATATTTATATTATTATATACGTTTATGAGTTATTTAGCAAGTGAAATACTATTTTTTTGCGGCGTAGGAACTCCTGTAAAGCTTCCTCCCACATCTGACCTGCCGAACGATCCGGTGAAAAGGACGGATAGGACGCGGCAGGGACGATTGTCAGGTGCTCGTTTTCATAGCGGATCTGCATACGAAGGGACGGCAGTTCACTGTCCTGCACTGCAAATGCCCCTCCAAGGATCTGCTCTCTCTGTCTGCTCGAAGCTTCCAGATCCACATATAGAAGCTGCGGCGATTTCTTTCCTTTGATGAAATGAAACATAATTTCTTTCATTTCATTCCAGGTCATATGCATGCAGTCATGTTCTCCCCGTTCCGAACACATCTGACTCCACTGATCACTGTCGTACCACTCCCGCCGTCTTCCCCCTTTCATTAGAAGCTCTGAGGCGGTAACCGCTCTTGCTTCAAAAAGCAGAAAATGGTCAAAGGTATCCTTAAGAAGCAGATGTGCCATAAAATTTTTAATATCGATTATTTCTATCACTATCATAAAAACCTGCTTTCTGTACATAATAAGTACCACGACAAAGTCTGCTGCCGAAAAACTCCGGAGACGGCAGGTCATTCTTTGTCTTAACTATAAATTGTGCTGGAGGAAAATATCATGAAAAAAGATGCAAAAACCATGAAAGAAGTGGCAGAAAGATGCACAAAGTATTGTCGTTGCGATAACTGTAACTGTTCGAACTCAAGCAAGGACGATGCCATCTCCTGCCAGAACTGCACACATTACACACCTGGCAAGGTATGTGATATCGACCTGTATGAGGAAATCGTGGAAAATCACGATCTGTAACTTCAACTACAGTTCGACCCAAAATAGCCGGAGTCATATCCGGCTATTACATAGTTTAATCTTATCTGCCCACAAATACAACAATGGAACGCGGTGGAACAATTGTCTTCTTCTGGCTTTCCAGCGATGGTTTTCTTCGTCTCTTCTTCCTGCGGACAGGTACCGGCACCTCACTGAATGTATTGCCGTATGTCTCTATGGCCGGATACCACTCCTTCTCCCCCGGCAGATTCGGCAGATCGAAGGATTTCGACTCCCAGTACATATTAAATATGATATAAAGGGAATCGTCCACACCGCCATCCTCTTTCTTCTGATAATCGCCATACAAAAGCACAGCAAGCATCCTGCTGTAATAAGAAAAGTCCGCTTTCCACGCCTGTGTTCCATGAATGGATACATCCGGCATTCCACAGGATAATGAATCAAACATATACAGTTCTCTTCCCTGATGAAGCACCGGGTGCTTTCTGCGGAATGCGATCAGCTTTTTGACATATTCTAAAATCTCTGTCTTGGCACTTGTCATACGCCAGTCCAGCCAGGTAATCTCATTATCCTGACAATACGGGTTATTGTTGCCTTCCTGTGTATTGCCAAACTCATCACCGGCAAGAAGCATCGGTGTTCCCTGCGCCAGAAGCATCATTGCAAATGCATTGCGGATCTGGCACATACGGCGTGCCTGAATAAACTTCTTGCGGCTCTTGCCCTCCACACCACAGTTCCAGCTGTAATTGTACTCGGTTCCGTCCTGATTGCCCTCTCCATTCTGCTCATTGTGCTTGACATCATAAGACACCAGATCTGTCATCGTAAACCCATTAACATGGGTCATGAAGTTTATCGATGCCAGGTTATCACTGCCCCTTCGAAACAGTCCGGCAAATCCTTCCACCTGTCCCTCATCACTTTTCAGATAACGTCTGGCACAGTTCATAAATCCCTCATTATACTCTGCAAAAGTACCGCTCTCACCATAAGCTCCGGCGATCAGTTCACGATTCCAGTAATCTGTAAGAAGCTTTACCCCCGATAAAACCGGATCCGATACCAGCATCTGCGCCGGCATTACCTCCTGATTCACGCGAAATCCATCAATATGATACTCCAATACCCAGTTACGCAGACAATCCTCCATCAGACACACATTGGTTCCCGGCATAAAGTATATATCAAGCAGGACTTCAATCCCTGCCTGATGCAGACTGCGAACCAAAGCCTTAAACTCCAAACCAGCCCGGTGCGGATCAGCCGCATAAGCCGCCTTCGGCGCACAATAGTAGGTCTCGCTCTGACCATATCCCCAGTAATTTAACTTAACCTGATCATTCTTAGATACGGTACTCTTCTGTTTCGCCTCATCCTCTGCCGTGCGAACCGCCGATACTTCTCCCGCCGGAATCCCATGCGGCTTCTGTACCGCCTGTATCTCATCAAACTCATAACACGGAAGAAGCAGCACTGCATTGATGCCAAGATCTTTCAGATAAGGAATCTTCTCCATCAAGCCAGCAAAGCTGCCACGATGCTCCACCTTCGAGGAAGCATGCTTCGTAAAGCCTCGCACATGCAACTGGTACAGAATCATGTCTGAAAACGGAGTACCTAAAGGACTGTCATCCTTCCAGTCAAATTCCTCGAGACTGATTCCTCCGCGGACACATGCCTTGCCAACACGTTTACCCCAACGCTCTCTTCCGTGGATCACCGCCGCATAGGGATCAACAAACTCCTTACCGTCTACCTCATACATATACTCATATCCCTGAGATAGTATATCAGCTACACTTTTATCATTCTGTATTTCCGGACAACCTGTAATCTTTACAAAGTATACACATCCGCGCCGAAATTCTCTCGTCAGATGAATCCGGCACGCCGGACGCTTCTGTCCTGTCCGGTATAAGTTCAGGTAACATTCCCTGCCATGCGGAATTGAAACGGCAAACTGAACTCCATCAGCCACCTTCGTTACGCCAAAAGGCAGGTTATCTCCCGGTTTATATTGAAACAATTTCTCTGTCTTGTCCATGTATCTCCAGCCTTCCCAGTTGTTTTGCTGTATGTCACAGCGTTCGTATATTTTATTGTACTACATTTTCTGGGAGAGTGTCAAAAAAATTATTACATTTAATAACAATCATTGACGTTTCTATGATTCGTAAAACTTGAATCTGTCTTTCCAAAATGATACAATTAAGTCCAAAACTTTCCATGTTTTTAATAAAATGGATAAGGATTTGATAATAACTTTCAAAGAATCAAAAGTTATTACTATTTTACGTATGGTATTTTTTTAATTATGGAGGAAACATATAATGAACACTAAAACCCAAAAACCATTAAATCTGTCACATTTTTTCATATTTTCATCTGACTATTTTATCGTCTCTATAATACCAACCATTCTTTTTTTACTTCTTCAGGGAATATATTTTTTCACAAGCCAAAAATGCATTCCCGGTTTACTTTCTTTGCGTTCCTTACCATTCATCATTCTTGCAAGTGGCACTTTTTTTTATTTTATTCAACACTCTCGTACAATTTCATTATCTCAAAAAACATTCGCATATCTTTTTTCGTTCGCATATAGTTTCTGCTCTTACGCACTTCTGCAAGAAACTTCCGTTGAATCTCTTCTTCTGTATGCTGTATTTCCTATTATTTTTTACTGCTTTGAACTTATGATGGTTGAAAATAAAATAATTCCATTTGTGATTGCCTGTACTGTAATGATGTATATTGAACCCCAAACTGGTATTACCGCAGCTCTTTTATTACTAATTCTTGCATTACTGTGGCAAATTGAACTTCATAATTGTCATTTTGGAGATTTTATAAAGCTCTTATTTATATTTATATTCTCTTTTGGTCTCGCCGCTGCTCGTATTGTATTTTATCTTGCTCCATATTTTGCAGATCATCAGGATTATACTTACACTGGTTTTTCCCTTTCATATGCACCAATCGTTTTTCTCAGTCGTTTTCTTCTCGGAGCTTCTGCATCACGAACTATTAGCGGTGCATCAACACGGGTAGATCTCTATTTTGGTATCCTTCCTTTAATTATATTTTTATTATTCTTTTTTCAAAAGGAAATTACATTTCGTCAAAAATCTATTTCTTGTATTAACACGCTGATAATAGTCGCAATACTTGAATTTTCGCCCGTACAGTATGTGTTTAATTTCTTTCACACATCATATCGCTCCACATATGCAATATCATTTTTCCTGATTTTCTGGATGCTGTATGTTGGCATGCGAGCACTGCAACACATCGAGAAAATAACTAATCGCGAAATACTGCTTAGTGGTTTTTCTTTTTTATCCCTTTCAATCATCATATTTCTTTGGAGTGCTCACGATTTTCCTTCTGAAGCATTTATTTTTCAGTTACTCTTTTTTATTAGTTATATTATTTTCCTTTGTAAATACAACCATAAAACGTCTTATCGTTTTTGTTTACTAGTGTTTACAACGATAGAATTATTTATTGCAGGGTATATCACTACAAACATATCATACTGTCCTTCTAATTCGTCCACAAATGCCCTTTTTGCATTTCATGAACACTCTTCCAAAAACACCCCTGTGAAATCTACTTCCACAGATTCATCCGTATCCAAATATAATAAGTTTGTCAAAAATTATAGCGATGATAGCGTCACAGAAAATTTATCTACTTTATTATCCCTTGCTACTTTAAGCGATAATGAGAAAGAGAAATACTGCAACACTCCTTTTCCTGATATATTCCAAGAAATCAATGGCATATGTAAAAAGCTGGGCATTAGCGGTACATTATTCAAGAAACAAACCGTTTCTCTGAAATTTTCCCCTTCAAATAAATATACTATTGTCAAAGAAAGTAATGACCTATACAATATTTCTTCGGCCAACGGTTCTTCCCTTTCCAATGGTCTTGTTCCATTTAAGGTCAATTCAACTTCTTTTAAGAAAAATACAATCTTATACCAATTTGACAACGTTTCTGGAAATCTTTTACGATTAAATTCAGATTTTTTTTCTGGAACAACTACCGATTATTTGTTGATTGATACTCCAAAATCTAAAACAGTCAATTTCACTATATTGTTTTATGAACAGGATAATTCTGTCTACAAAAATGTCACCAACTATTTGAAATCTCACACTACTGACAAATCTACTCCGTCCTATTTAATGTATGATTATGTAGGTATTGGTATCAGTATCTTCTCACTAATGATTTTAATGATTTTATGCTGTTATGATAACAAAGAAAACATATGGCATGTTCTAAATATATACCATAACAAGGCTAATAATTGTCCTCTTGCAATACATCTTGGCAACTATATTTGCTACAAACGAATCTACATATTTTCTTTTCTAATACCATTTATAATATATATTATTGCAATGGTTATCAACGATGCTGGCTTCTTTGGATCAAATACTCTTTTTGGACAAGATGGCATTTGGAGCAGCATCCCAACAATATTGGATAATTATTATAAATACGATTCTAATAATACATTTTTATCAATGAACATCGGCTATGGTTCTGATTTATCTTTATCATATACTATACATTTATTATCAAAAATCTACCATTTTATCCCATTATCTATGATCGTTCCTACCATAGAACTTCTAATTGCCTTGGGGATAGGATTCTGTGGATTAAATATGACTATTTATATGACCCATCGTTTAAAATGTAATGCCGCATCATCACAAGACTTCCGACTGTTGCTTCCAGCTGTTATATATGCTCTATGTGCATATTCACTGGCTGTTCATGAATATCCAACCTGGTATTTAGTACTTATGTTATTCCCCCTTGTCATGCTTGCAATGGATCGTTTAATGCTTACAGGACATTGGATTCTCTATACAGTATTACTTGGTGCAATCATCTTTTTGGAGTTGCAGCTTGCTATGTTTGTTTGCATCTATTTAGTCATTAACTTCTTTACTTATAAATTTACTCATATTAAAGATTTCTTCAAAAAGGGCATTCGTTTCACTTATGCCTCTCTTTTAGCTGGAGGATGTGGCTTTTTGACTGTCTATCGAACCTTAGCTTCTTATCACTCTAGTGGTTATACAGACTCAGATAGTTCGTTTCCGGTTTTCGGATTCTTCGGAAGCTTTTGGAAACAATGGGGTAAGCTTTTACTTTATACACCAGCAAAAGCCGCCAGTGCAGATTCTTCCAATATTTGTCTCTATTGCGGCATTATTACCCTTATTCTTGTCGGTATTTATTTTGTTTACAAACAGGAAAGCATATCTGACAAACTACGCTATCTTTTACCAATTGTTCTCTTATTGGTTAGTTTTAACGAACAAATCCTTTCTTATCTTTGGAACGGAATGCATTATCAATCCAATTGTCCAAACCGATATGTCTTTCTCCTTACCTTCCTATTAGCTCAACTCGCTTATGAAGGTCTATTGTTGCTGCCTGATTTTTCTAGTTTACAATTACAGCGAATTATTTTATCCACTGTTGTATTTATCATCCTCTGTTATACTTTTACTACCGAGCGCATTACTCTGGCATTAATCAGTACGTTGATTTTTGTATTAATTTATTGTTTTATCCTCTTTATTTATCGCAAACAGCGCACTGGAAATACTCGCAAATTTTACTATTACATCCTCTTTATCGCCTTAATTGAGATAAGTTCTAATGCTCTCTATACATCAACAAATTGGGGCTCTGGCACCATTCATTTACTCGGTAACTACACCAAAATTAGTAAAACAATCAATCAAACACTGGATCCAAAAAATACCTATTATCGTATTACTGTCACCGGAAATCGTTTGTACAATTTTGGTCAATATTATAACACCGGATGCCTTGCCGGATTTGGGACATGTATAAGTCAAACACAATTGTATTTACATTACTTTAACGGCTTTAGCACTACTGTTAACAGCATGATTACCGAATATCCATCCACCCCTTTAAATATAGCTCTTGCTAATTGCCAGTATTTATTTCTCCCGATTACAACGAATCACCCCGTTTTGGACTTATACCAGTACAAATATCTGGGAAGTTGGCAAAACTATTATATTTTTAAAACAAAAAACACTGTGAGTCTTGGATATTATCTGCCATCTGAAGGCCATTCTTCTGATATGGCTTATTTTGCCAACCCTATATATTATAATCAGATTGCTTCACAATTATTACCAAATGGAAAAACGGTATATGAGAACGATAGTATCTCCTACACAGAAAATCCATCAACACCAAATTCATATTATTATACAGATGCTGCAAATAATGTACTTTCACGCCAGGAGGCTATTGATTTATTTAATAGTCTTCCTCTGTCACTCCCTGCATCTACTCAAATCAAAGTACACATCAATTATACAGCACCTTCTGATGGTTCATACTATTTATATCCATCCTACCAAGTGGCTCTGGGTAAATTGGAAAAAGGAAATAACCAAATTACTATTGGTCTTCCCGGAGATAATCTATTTACCTCAAATAAACTTGATATTCTTCTCTACCACGATGACATTGCTCAAGAATTATTAACTACGATTCGAAAAAATGAACTCACCAATGTCAAAATAGAAAATGATACTATTACAGGATTCACTAATTATCAGAAAGCTGGATATACCACACTCAGTCTTGGCTATAGTAAAAACTGGCATGCATATGTTGACGGAAAAGAAGTCAAAACACTCAATCCATACAACTCTAATCTTGTCATTCCTACTCCTGCCGGCAAACACAAGATCACATTGAAGTTTATCCCACAATATCTGAAGGAGTGCCAGATTATTACTTTGTGTTTTTGGCTGCTATGTTGTATATTGTATGTAGTTCCTAGTATTTATAGAAAAAAACGCAGAAAATAACTCAACATTTATAGTAACACTTTTCACATTTTCCATAGGAGGATCATTCGACATGAACGTAAAAACATTATCACATAAAGAAAGAAATTTTACTCAATTAAAATTTCTCATTCCGTATATCATTTCCGGTGCTATTCCCGCTGTTCTGTTCACCCTAATCCGACTTTTATTACTCGCATCAGTATGATAATATGAAGAACTTCTTTCCATTTTTTATCATATAATAGCAAAATTCCTAACAATGCTGGTGTAACCTTCAATGCCGTTGCAATCGCCAGACAGATTAAAGCCAACTCGCGTTTCCATTTATCCGGACTATCATAGTACAGTAAGAAAATGAATACACATATCATTGAATGAAGCACAAAATTTCCTCGCTCGACTGTATAGATCATTGGTGAGGAAAACAAAACTACCATTGCCATAAAAGCTCTTACTTTTCCTGAACCCGTTTTAGCTTGCTGTACCACCTGATAAAATGCCACTAAAGTGAATATAACAAATAACAGATAGATTATCATAAAACGTGGATTCCAATATATGTTCAGAAAGAACTCATTTTCCAGATATGGCTTCATATCTATTGTGCGTGAAAAGAAATACACGATCAAATAATTTAATGCAGGATACGGTTTGTCACCCACCGGCGTATACATAGCGTTATTATAGACATCTCTTTGTGATGTCCATCCCACTACATTCGTCATATCAGCAAATAAATCATTTGTCGATTCAAAAAAGACTTTAAACTGTTCACTTGTAGTCCCCTCTTTTAACAGTAATATCAGCCATGTAATAAAACAACAGATAGTTGCACCAATAAAAAAACGCTCAAAAATTCGATTATCACGTAATGTATTTTTCGCTTTTATAAATAAATCTTTCATTTTCTCCCACCATTTTACTTATCTTAAATTATGTAGTAATTCAAGGCATTTATTAAAAGTGAAATGCCTTTCCTTTTCGTGTCTTTTATAGTCCCTACATTTTATTTTATTCGTATCGTAATATACTGTCAATATATTTTCCGAAAAACTCGCATTAAATCCAATTCAAAGCCTAACTCTCTTTCCATATATGAATAAAAAGCGTCTGCTGTATAACAGACGCAAAATTTCATATAATGGACAGCGGATCGGAATACACCGAACAATTTTCTATGGCTATTATTTGCCCCCAATCAGGAAGTAGGCTGTCCCATCTACCTTTACTTCGCTTTCGCAGGCATCTCTCCAAAATATCTTTCTCAAAATTAGCATATACATGCTTTCTAATAAAATCAAGTGTTGTCTTTATGCTACCAAAACAGCCCTGCCAAAATAATTTGAGTGAGCTATGGATCCCGAGCGTCAATCATCCCTCCGGCTTTCCCTGTCCGATCAAAACCTTCTTCCCTTCAAAGACAAATCCATAGTGACGGATCCGCTCTCCCGATTGGAACGTATCTCATAGATGCCGGCACGCTCTGCAATAAGTCCAAGCACAAAGCCATGATAAAAACGCTCCGGTTCCGGATCACTTCCATTTCCGCTTCCCACATCAAAATAACTGAATGTGACAAGAGCAACTTCGTTCATATAATATATGATATCTGATTGCCAATCCTCTACCTCTCTTTTCTTTGGATATATGGCCTCTGATATCTTGTCAACAGTAAATTTCAGGATTTATTCACGTATCACATCTTAATAATAGCATCGCTGTATCGTGAATGCAATATCCTGTTCCATCGGATATCGGCAATATTTTCCGCCGGATATGCCATATATTTATTGGATTTCCCCCTTGCAAATTCGCCAGTTTTCTGTAAAATAGAAAGGTGTATGCCTTATTATAAGGAATACATATATAATATGTACTTAATGATTTTGAGCATGAATGGAGGATTTCGATGATACAAGCAAGCAATGTCACATTACGTCTTGGCAAAAAAGCCCTTTTTGAGGATGTAAATATTAAGTTTACCGAGGGGAACTGTTATGGACTGATCGGTGCGAACGGTGCCGGAAAGTCTACCTTCTTAAAGATCTTAAACGGCGAGATCGAACCGACGAAGGGTGATGTCATTATCACACCGGGGCAGCGTCTTTCTTTCCTGAAGCAGGATCACTTCCAGTATGATGCGTATTCTGTTCTGGATGCGGTTATTATGGGAAATGAGCGTCTGTATCAGATCATGAAGGAGAAGGATGCCATCTACGCAAAGCCGGATTTCTCTGATGAAGACGGTATCCGCGCCGCAGAGCTTGAGGAAGAGTTTGCAAATATGAACGGCTGGGAGGCTGAGTCTGATGCTGCTACGCTTCTGAATGGTCTTGGCGTTCCGACCGAGACACATTCTATGATGATGAGCGAGCTTCCTGCCAATGAGAAGGTAAAGATCCTGCTTGCGCAGGCATTGTTTGGTAATCCGGACATTCTGCTTCTCGATGAGCCGACGAACCATTTGGATCTGGAAGCGATCCGCTGGCTGGAGGATTTCCTGATTGAATTTGACAACACAGTCATCGTTGTTTCCCATGACCGTTATTTCCTGAATAAGGTCTGCACACACATTGCCGATATTGATTATGCGAAGATTCAGCTTTATGCCGGCAACTATGATTTCTGGTACGAGTCAAGCCAGTTGATGATCAAGCAGATGAAGGAAGCCAACAAGAAGAAGGAAGAAAAGATCAAGGAGCTGCAGGAATTTATCCAGCGATTCAGTGCCAATGCTTCCAAGTCCAAGCAGGCAACCTCCAGAAAGCGTGCTTTGGAGAAGATCGAGCTTGATGACATGAAGCCATCCAGCCGTAAGTATCCATATATTGATTTCCGTCCGGAGCGTGAGATTGGAAACGAAGTGCTTACCGTAGAGCATTTGTCCAAGACAATTGACGGCGTTAAGGTTCTTGATGATATTTCTTTCATTATCGGACGCGAGGATAAGGTTGCTTTTGTCGGAAGCAATACGATTGCCGCAACAACACTGTTCCAGATTCTTTCCGGCGAGATGGAGCCGGACGAGGGTTCTTATAAATGGGGCGTAACGACAAGCTTTTCTTACTTTCCGAAGGATAACACAGAGCTTTTCGCCAGTGATGATACGATCGTTGACTGGCTGATGCCATTCTCTCCGGAGAAGGATCCGACTTATGTCCGCGGTTTCCTGGGACGTATGCTTTTCCCAGGTGAAGATGGTGTCAAGAAGGTGAATGTTCTTTCCGGTGGTGAGCGTGTCCGCGTTATGCTTTCCAAGATGATGATCCTTGCATCAAATATTTTGATCATGGATGAGCCTACAAACCATCTGGACATGGAATCCATTACCGCTCTGAACAACGGACTGATCAAGTTCCCCGGTGTTGTACTTTTCACTTCACAGGATCACCAGTTCATCCAGACGATCGCCAACCGTATCATGGAGATTACTCCGGGCGGTCTGATCGACAAGATCTCTACCTATGACGAGTATCTTGACAGCGATGAAATGGCTCGTAAGAGACAGCTTTTATCCGTACAGAATGAGGATGAGGATTAATTTGGATAGACATTTTTCTATACATTAAAACAGAATATTTATTATAGTCTAAAAGAGAGAAACATGAAATTTCACATGTTTCTCTCTTTTTCATTTTCCCTTTTCTTGATTGAAAATGTTTCGATCTTTCACTCATCGAATTTTATACTTATCTGATTATATTCAAAGAAGTTCTACTGTACGCTTTTTACTTTCTGTCTGTCTTTCACAAACCGGTAGATCAAGATCGCTGCAGATGCCACAACCAGCCCCCCGGAAAGAACCTGAGACACGGCGACTCCCGTCCCAAAAAAGATCAGCTGATCCGTCCGCAATCCCTCAATCCACGCTCTGCCAAGACCATAGCCTAACAGATAGATCAAAAAAATCTGACCATTATATTTGCGATGCTTGGTAAAAAGCAGCAATATGATCAACACACCGATGTTCCAAAGCGACTCGTAAAGAAATGTCGGATGCACCTGAATATATCTGGTTCCATCAATCTCAACAGCATGCTTTAAAACACTGTGCGTCAGATTGGAGGCTGCCACATCGCTCTGCTTGAGCTGCATTGCAAATAAGCCATTGGTATAACCGCCAAACGCTTCTCTGTTACAGAAATTGCCCCAGCGGCCAATGATCTGCCCTGTGATCAGACCAATGCAGGCGGTATCCAGAAGCTGAAAGAAGTTCTGTTTCCGCACTTTACCAAAAATGATCGTTGTGATCACACCGGCGATCACTCCTCCGTAAATAGCAAGACCGCCGCCACGGGTGTTAAATATCTGCAATAAATTATCCTTGTAGTAATCCCAAGTGAATATAACATAATAAATTCTTGCGCCAATCACGGCAAATACGATATCCCACAGTGCAAGATCCAGATACAGATCCGGTTCCTGCCCGGTACGCTTCGCCTGAAATGCCGTCATCAAATATCCCATGACCATACCAAATGCAATGATCATACCATAAAACGCAATCGTAAATCCGCCAATGGTGATTCCCTTCCCCAATGACGCAATCTCTATCCCTAAATGGGGAAATCGAATGTCCGGAGCCATACTGAGTTTTCCTTTCTTTTATTTGCAAGTACACTTGCGGCTTTCCTTATTCTACACTTATTCCGAGCCACAGACCCGCTTGCATTCGTTTTAGACGTTGAATCTGAACAGTACGACATCTCCATCCTGTACAACGTAATCCTTACCTTCGGAGCGGACGAGTCCTTTTTCTTTGGCTGCATTGTAGCTTCCCTGCTCTACAAGATTATCATAGCTTACGACCTCTGCACGGATAAATCCTCTCTCAAAGTCCGTATGAATCTTACCTGCTGCCTGAGGTGCCTTGGTTCCTCTCTCAATGGTCCATGCACGGCTCTCATCCGGTCCTGTCGTCAGGTAGCTGATCAGACCTAACAGGCTGTAGCTTGCGGAAATAAGCTTATCCAGTCCTGACTCAGAAAGACCGAGATCCTCCAGGAATTCCTTTTTCTCGTCATCTTCAAGTTCGGCAATCTCCTGCTCAATCTGTGCGCAGATCACAAATACCTCGGAGCCCTCTTTCTGTGCAAACTCACGAACCTGTGCAACATACGCATTGGAAGCTGCATCGTCAGCCAGATCATCCTCGGCAACATTTGCAGCATAAATCGTCGGCTTATAAGTCAACAGATTAAAGCTTTCCAGCAATGCCTTTTCATCATCGTCTTCCGGCTCGTAAGTCTTTGCAAGATTGCCATCTTCCATATGCTTCTTCAGCTTCTCAACCAGCTCTGTCTCCTTTACAAGAGTCTTATCGTTCTTGACGCTTTTTACTAACTTTGCATAACGTCTTTCCAGAATCTCCATATCAGAGAACAACAGCTCCAGGTTGATCGTCTCAATATCACGAACCGGATCAACACTGCCGTCCACATGCACAATGTTGGCATCATCAAAGCAGCGCACTACATGAACGATCGCATCTACCTCACGGATATTCGCAAGAAACTGGTTACCAAGTCCCTCCCCCTTGGAGGCACCCTTTACCAGTCCTGCAATGTCAACAAACTCAATCGTCGCATGCACTTCCTTAGCAGAATGATGCATCTCGGTCAGAACATCCAGCCGCTTGTCCGGAACCGGTACGATACCGACATTTGGTTCGATCGTACAGAATGGATAATTTGCAGCCTCTGCTGCACCTGCCTTTGTTAAAGAGTTGAATAATGTGCTTTTTCCTACGTTGGGAAGTCCAACAATTCCTAGTTTCATTTTCTATCTTTCCTTTCTTGTAAACCTTGATTTTACGGGGTTTGCGGGTTTTGGCATCTCGTTTATGTACCAATTTATGTACCAATTTTTCGAGACAGCAATTTTTCTGCCCTCAAAAATTTTGGTTAACGTACCAATCATGTACCAATTTTTAAGAGCAAAAAAAATTAAACCACTTTCAAAGCATCCGCAATCTGGTCGATTTCTTTTTGTTTTTGTTCTTCTGTTGTATGTACATAAAGGTTCATGGTGATCCCAATATTGGAATGACCTAAGATTGTCTGTAATGTTTTAGGTTTCATTCCAGCTTCAATACATCTGGTTGCAAACGTATGTCGCAGCACATGCATGGAAAACTTGGGAATCTTCGCTTTATCACATAGCTTGAACAGCATCGTATCATATGTGCTGTTCTTAATCGGTGTTCCTTTTCTGCAAAGAAATACAAACTCTGACCACTCCATCACCGTAACCTTGAGCGCATTATTTTTCATCTTTTGCTGTCTCAAGATTTCAACGGCTTCCTCTGTCAATGGTATCGTTCGATATCCCGCCTTGCTTTTCGGTTCACCAATCCTCCATTCCTTTGTAGAATGGCGATACTCCATAGAGCGCCTTATCGTCATGGTACGGCGATCCATATCAATGTCTGACCATTTCAACCCTACCAACTCTCCGGTACGAAGACCGGTCTGTAACAGGAAACGGTACTGATACTCGTACGCATTTCCCTTGATCACATTGCAAAACTCACGCTGATACTGTAATGTCAATGCCTCTTTCTTTTCAGAAGGCTTACCTATGTCAGAACGAACCATCTTGTTACATGGATTCTTCATGATCACATCATTCTGATAGGCATAATCCAACATATTATACAATGTAATCCGCGCCTGATAGATTGTTGAAGTGCGATAGCCTTCATCCGCCATACGATTCATAACCGTCTGGCATTGAATGGTATTCACACTCCCCAGTATCTTTTTCCCTATAACCGGTTTAATATTGCGGTGATATCGTTCCGTATAGTTTCGAACTGTATTTGGTCGAACAGTTCTCTTCTTCATCGAAATCCAATACTCAAACCACGAATCAACCGTCATTTCCTCTGGGAAATCCATATTGCTGTGTTCATCGCGATATGCGGAGTCAGCCAGCCACTGTCTGCACTCTTGAAGCTTTAGGAATAATTTTTGAACACGTCTCCCATATTTATTCGTATATCTTCCAACATAGTAGCCATCTTCTCTTTGGCTTATTCCCAGACCAAGCTCTTTTCCTTTTAGGTTTTTACCCATATTGCAGCTCCTTTCACACAAAAAGAGCCTCAATACTCAAATTTAATCATATCATAAAGAGGCTCAAATGTAAAATCCTATATTTCGATCTGCTCGGACAAGTATTCTTCAAATTCCCTGCGTTTTATCAATTTTTTCTTTCCAACATATAAAACAAATGGACAATTTGGAACTTTTAACATTTCTTCAAGCTTGTTGATTCCGATATGGCTGTACAATGCAGCTTCTTGTTTCGTCAACATCGCTTTTTCCCATATTGGAATGTTCATATTATCTAATTCCAATCTCATCACTCTCCCAAACCCAACTGACGCTTTAATAGGTCGTTGATTTTTTGCATGATACCTGATTGCTCTGGAATATGCCCTGCTTTCATTAAAATCTGCCGGTCATCAATTGTTACAAGCTGCTCTGCCATGAAAACCGTTGTTTTTCCAAGCCTTCCAAAGACATCCTTCTGAAATACTGTCACATGTACCGGAAATGCTTTCTTTTCCTGCTTGCTGGTTCCCGGCATTACTGTATATACCGGACCATTTCCTTTATCTGTACTGACAACCAGACATGGTCTTTTTCCAGATTGTCTATGACTGCCGGGAAATTCTCCCAAATCCACCCAAATAATATCTCCACGATATATATTCTTTATATTATTCTGTTTCATCCTATCTTCCTCTCTTTCTCCGCCCGGAATCGGATATTCATTTTCAACTCTCCATCATCCACAGAAAATATTCGAAAACCCGCTTTTCTTACTTGTCCAACCTTGCGATAGGCATCCTCTTCATCCAAAGCAAGATACTCCATATTGGCAACCAATATAGCCTCTGCCTTTCCCTGCTGCATCCAATCAATACACCGGCTATACATTTGATTTACAACATACGGGGCAAAACAGCTCTTACGCACGATCTTCATAGGAATTAACCCATGTGCATCTGCATATTGATTGATGTATCGCAACTGCCGATCCTCTTTCTTTTCTGCCAGTTCAAACGATTCTTCGTCCGTTGCCAGAAACACAATGCAAGGGATATTCTCCTGTCTTGCCATTCTTTGTTTCTTCTTTTCTCTTCTCCTTGCTCTTCTCGCTTCCATCACGCTACCCCCATTGCTGCACTTCCAAGTATCGTGTTGGCATCTGTTTCAAAATATCTGATCAACTTTATCAGCATTTTCAGGCTCATACCTCTCATACCTTCTTCGATCTTTGCATAATGGGTATAACTAACCCCCAACACATCAACTACCTGCATCTGTGTTACTCTTTTCTGCTCTCGAAGCTCCCGAAGATTATTTCCTATCGTAAACATATCAACATCCGTTGTTTCTATATCGCTCATTTTAAACACACTCCTTCTTCTGCAGCCTGATGTAGCCGCCATCATATATTTTTTCGTTACGATGTATGCGCATGTCATCCGGTCTTACGACCTGTATTTATCGTAAAATAACCCTAGGAAAAAATGAAGAACAGTTTCTGTAGAGAATGAGCGAAATAACTACACAGTTTTTGTATAGTTAAGAAAAGAAAAAAGGTACATATTATTAGAATTCACATCCAAATAATATGTACCTACGCAATGTCATAAAGAATCTTTGCTGCACCTGCCAATTTTATCAATTTTGTATCGTCTAACCCGCCAAGAATTTGGAAAATTTCTTCCCTGCTCGGTTTTTCCTCCATTCGATCCTTCTTTCCCAGAAGGAGATAATCTGTGGATACTCCTAACACTTGACTGAGCTGACAAATGTATTCAGTGCTTATACTAGTGCCTTGATATATCCGGTTTATGGTGTGTACTCCATTCCTCGTAATTTCTGCAAGTTTCTCTGCTGTATATCCCCTGCTCTGAGCAGTTTCCTTTATACGTTTTCCAATCATTTTCGGATCATAATCATTCATATATTCCACGATTATCACCTCCTCTCAGTGTCTGAATCTGTTGCGGAGGCAATAAAAAAAGACCTCTACAACCATTAGTTACCAGCCCTCTCTGCAAAAGAGAGTACTCCATGCGTTCATCCACATTTCATTCAACAATTCGCTATGTAACTATGTATGTAAAAATCTTTGCCTATTAAAATATTATTCTTATTCTAAAACATATCTGGCAATATATAAAATATAAAAATAAAGCGATACTACAATAATTAATTCATAAATTCGCATCTCCATATTCAATTGATATTTTATATATTACCAGAAATTACCTTTACTGTCAATATATGACACTTTTTGTCCTATACATATTCCTTTCGACTTTCTCCGACAAAAAGACGCAGAGAAAAATCGACAAAGATCTTACATAACGTAATCGTTTATCACATTTTCCCCTGCGTCTCTGGTGCTTCCATCATTGCTGATGTGCCCTTATCAGGTGGGCTGTTCATTTACTTGTCATTTTGTTTCTATGTAACAGATCCCAGATCTGTCAGATACGGAACACACCTTTGCCGGCACGCTTCCGTATCATGCCTTCTGTATATTTCTTCAACATCATTACCCGTTTGCAGCGATTGCATTTGATCGTAATGCCCTGCAGGACGATCCGGTCATCGTCCTGACACAATGTGTAATCCATCATCCTCGCATTACACTCTCTGCAATGCAACTGCACTGTACTCCAATTCTTCTCCAATTCAGTTCAACTCCTCTACCATACAAAATTGCTATTACCAACACGCAACATTTGTACTTGCAAGGGAAAGGGAAATCAACCTTCGCAAGCCCATTACTAGAGCCGGAAGTTCCGATGCGCCCTGTCCTGACGCTCCGACATTGCTGATCTTAAAGCCTGTTGACCATGGCAGGCCATGATCTGCTTAAGCTGATTTCTCCATGAACCACATATTATTGTCCTCATAGAACAGATATACTTCTTTTCCGTCTACGACACATGTATATCGCATCCCGGCACCGCCTGCCTTTAAGCTGGCTGCACGCCGGATGTCTTTCACTTTGCTGATCTCATACTCTACTCCATCCTCCCATACAAAACTTTTCGGAAGGAGCATTCCATCCTTGGTAAATGTGGCATTCACATCTACATAAATTTTGTCTTCGTTCAAAGAACTGCCTCCTATTCTTAACTAAAATATCCTTGCGGATGTACCGTGTGGGAACTTTTTGCATCCAAAGAGGATAACAGCGTATCCTGATACATCAGTCCCCGCTGAATACTGAAATATCCAAACCTTTTCCGAATCTCATCCACCGCAGCATCTGCTTTCTCCTGCTTTTCCCGGCGGGTATAGTCGCAGAATATGTCAAGCTGCTCATATGCATGATCCAGTGTTAATTCTGTTCCTCTGACACCAAGACTTCGGATTGGTTTTTCCCATTGATATGTTGCTCTGAAAATGCGATAGGCTTCCTGTGCAATCTCCGATGTGATGTTCGTCGGTCTGTCTATCTTATGCTGTCTCGTAAAATGATGTAGTGCGTTGTCGCGGACGGATATTTCCACTACACGGCACTTAAAGCCATTCTCCCGCAGTCTGGCAGCGACACTTTCTGCCAAAACATACAGGATGATCTTCACATCTTCATCCGTCTCCAAGTCTCTCGGAGTCGTTGTGCTGTTTCCTATGGACTTGATCGGGGCATGGGTATGTTCCCTCTTAACCGGAGAATCATCCCAGCCATTCGCAAAAGAATGAAGCACCAGCCCCATCTTACCAAACCGGGATTGCAGATACTTTTCCTCCATCTGAGCCAGCTCACCAATGGTACGGATGCCCATGCTTTGCAGCTTCCTCTCGGTAGACTTTCCTACATATAAAAGCTCACCCACCGGAAGCGGCCAAGCCTTCGTCCGATACTCCTCTCTGCCCATCGTCGTGATCGCATCGGGTTTCTTATAATCAGAGCCCAGCTTCGCAAAGATCTTGTTGTAAGATACACCGATACTTACGGTAAGACCTAACTCTGACTTAATTCTGCGACTGATATCCTGAGCAATCGTAAACCCATCTCCCATAAGGGAACAGCTTCCTGACACATCCATCCAGACCTCATCGCAGCCGTATGGTTCCCAAAGGTCTGTATATTCCTGATAGATTTCATGTGCCATCCTAGAAAAACGCAGATACAAGTCCATTCTCGGCGGAACAAATTGAATATCCGGGCAAACTTGTCTTGCCTGCCAAAGTGCCATACCAGTCTTCACTCCCTGCCGCTTCGCCAGATAATTCGCTGTCAATACGATTCCATGTCTTGCCTGTGGATCACCGCCTACTGCCATCGGCACATGCCGCATATGCGGACGATGTAACATCTCCACGCTGGCATAGAAACAATTCATATCCACATGAAGCACTGTTCTGTCTGCCATAATCAATCTCTCCAATCCCAAAAAGAACATTTGTTCTGTTTTTTCTATGCCGTCAGTATAAATCATTTTTATCATTATTTCAAGTGTAAAATATTACCCATTTCATCATAGAAACGATTTTTGCATTGATTTTTCATGAGGGATTGTATATAGTATATACAGAAAGCAGACAAAAACACTCTTACGGAGGCGATAAAATGAACTCAATCGGAAAGATATTACAGGATCGTCGAAAAGAACTTGGGTTGACACAACCCGATGTAAATAAAGAACTGAAACAGTTTGGATATTCTATGAATCATGCAGCGATCAGTTCCTGGGAACGCAACGTTACCCAGCCGAACGCCACACAGTTTCTGGCACTCTGCAAGATTCTCGGCATTACAAATATTTACGATGCATTCATCGGAGAATATACGCCAGATAATCCATTCAGCGAATTAAACGAAGAAGGCATTCAAAAAGCGAAAGAATACATAGATCTGCTGATCAAATCTGGAGATTATACTAGAGAAGATACCTCTGTCCTTCCCTCTTACCGGGAAATCAGACTGTTTGATCTGCCTGCGTCTGCCGGAACCGGCGAATTTCTTGACAGCGATAACTTTGATATGATCGAAGTCGGAAACGAAGTCGCACCGGAAGCAGATTTTGGTATCCGAATCCACGGTGACAGTATGGAACCCCGCTATATCAACGGACAGATCGTTTGGGTACAGCAGACGGAAGAACTGGAATCAGGAGAGATCGGCATCTTCTATCTCGATGGCAACGCCTACTGCAAAAAGCTGGATTGCAGCAGAGTGGGAACCTTCCTTGTCTCCCTGAATCAGAAATATGCTCCGATCCAGATCACGAAAAATAACAGTTTTAAGATTTTTGGAAAAGTAGTATGCTGATAGTCCTGTTTATAGGACAACATATAGAATATAATAAAGACAATGTCTGGGAGCCGGTCTTTCTTCTTCCCCGGCTCAGCACCATTTCGCGGAAATGATTTCCACTTATGATCAGTATGGAGGGCACTATATGGTAACAAACAATATCTCGGAAATACGCAAAGAAAAACATCTCAGTCAGGATGACCTTGCGGTCGCACTCGGCGTGTGCCGCAAGAGCATCTTTAATATTGAGCATAATAATGTAATTCCGAATATTGATACCTGCCTGCGTCTGGCAAAATATCTTGATATGACGGTAGAAGAGTTATTTTCGCTGAAGACCTGACTTTATGTTACTCAAGTACTTTCACAATTATCATCGAATTATCTTCTACTTTGATTGAAACAAACTAAGACCTCCAATCTTCATACAACCATGCAATTTTAGCAACTTGATATGCAGAAAACTTCAGCCCTCCTAAATTTTCTTTTTTATCTTCTTGTATTTGATATTTATATTTATCATTTATTTCCTCGTCACTATGATCATCAAAGTGTTCAAAAACATACATATCAAATTCCTTTTTTTGATCTTCATTTTCAAAAATTAAAATCTGATGATAATTCGGTTCTCTACTAGAAATATCACAGCTTCTATGAGTAAATATTTTTAACATTTTACCCTCAATTGAATCCAGCAAATAATAGCTATACCAGAAATCCATTTTGTTCTTTACACCAGAATTTCGAGCTTCTGGTAAATATTTTCTAAATTCGTCAAAACTCCATAGCACCGATTCATAAATAGTGGTATTATGATACATAACATTTAATCTGGCAAGGTGCATAACAGGATGTGCATAAAATGCAGCTGCAGGAACCCATCCTTGCTGCATATCTTCCATCTGAACAATTTGAAATTCCGGGAAGTCGATATGATAACAATATTTTTTATTTCCCCAATCAAATACCCATTTATCAGTATCATCAAGCAATCTATTAAGTCGTTCCATAATCGACAGATCTATGCCAAAACGTTTTCGCCATAAAAACTCAATATCATTAATATCAGCTTGTTTATTTATAGCCGTATTATTATCTACAACTCTTGTGTAAATATGATACGCACGGACAATTTTACCGTATAATTCACCATTTTGATTTTTGATACACTTATCTCTATAATCGTTTTCTAGATAATACGGAACCTCTGCACTGTCTTTTATAACAAGAATGTCTAACTGGTGATTCTCCAATGCAATCGTGTGTACCTCTATTCGTGGTCTAACCCCTCCAGCAAAACTAACGCTTCGTAATATATCCGTTATTCCCTGTTGATTTCGTCGATTAGTATCCGATTCGACACCTATTATTTGTAATGTTTTATCCTCCACACCAAAAATAATATAAGAATCCCTTCGTGGACGATTATTTGCCATACAAATAATATCATGAACCAATTCAGCTTTATCATGCTGATGTTTCTGCTTAAAATCCCACCAATCATCTTCGCGCTTAGTAGCCAATAGTTCCACAACTAGAGCGGTTAATTCTTCCTGATCCATAAATACCTCCATACAACCTCAATTAATATCCATTAAAATATTAATCACCAGCATCAAAAATATTATTTGACATTTAACTATCAAATACCAATAAATTCTTGTTCATTTTCGGAATGCTTCACAACCAAGCTATGCTTTCGTCAAATATGTATCTTCCACATAAGTCTCTGGCGTTGCCTCTTCAACCACTCCCGATTTTGGATCAAAGACATATTTCTTCTTCAATCTCTCATACAATACAGAACCTACCGTTTCCATTACCTGCTTCATCATATCCGGATCATCAAACAGTTTTCTGAAAAACTGATCATTCTGCTCATATCTGTCTGCTGCCATATTCGGAAAGTCCTTTTCAAACAATAACATAAAGGTTGCTCTGTCATTGTTCTTTGCGTAACTCTGCCACTTCTCCTGATTAGCATAATCATTTTCCATCTGGACAAGTACCTTGTCCATTTCTGTAAAATGTGTACCATATTTCTCATTTATCTTATCAATAATTACTGTAAGAGGGTCTTTCTTAGGCTCTCTATGACCGGAATCACCGGAGATAGGTGTATATCCACCTTCTGTGCTTTCAAGTTCTATCGGACCTTCAAAATCTTTTTCCAGCTTATAGTATTCAAGAAGGACTTTGTCATCAATATTTATATTCTCTCCACCATGTCCCTTGGGAAGCATTGTGTATAAGAACTTTGAATAAATACTGAATCTGTGAATATCCTTGTCAAACAGTCTGCATACCTGTGTAATATAGGCATATATACGATTAAAGCTTGCCAGTGTAGACTTGAATATATCCTGTTTTTCAACTTCAAGCACTTCATATCTATCTACCGCCGGTCTTAACTGCCCCTGGAGCTTTCCAAGATCACCCGCTGATTGATTCTCACTCTGATAGAAAATATCTGCAAATTTATCCACTTCTGATTTCTGATATACCCTGAAATCATCCAAGGTATTCTTCATGTCATATACTACATTGGGATCTGTTTCCTCCAAGAGCACAGTTTCCTCATAGAATGGCTCAAAAGATGCCTTGATATCCTCTGCTGAATTGACAAAATCAAGTACAAAGGTATCTACTTTTCCTCTTGTAGTGCGATTCAATCTTGATAAAGTCTGTACTGCCTTTACACCAGACAATTTTTTATCCACAAACATGGTATGAAGCAATGGTTCATCAAATCCCGTCTGATATTTTTCTGCAACAACAAGGATCCCATAATCATCTGTATGAAATGTTTCTGGCAAAGCTTTCTCTTTGATTGTCTTGCCCTCTTTATCCTTGTTCATACCCTCTTCTGTAAATACATCATCGTTATCTTTGACTTCACCTGAAAAAGCAACTAATACCTCAAGGTCATTCAGTCCTTTTTCTTTTATCTGTCTCTTAAATTCCTGCACATATCGTACTGCATGAAGTCTGGATGGTGTAACAACCATAGCCTTCGCCCTGCCACCAATCTTATGTCTGGTCACATTCATAAAATGTTCCAGCATAATAGCAGTCTTCTGAGAGATATTATGTGGATGCAGTGTCTCATAATTTATAATTGCCTTTGAGCCTGCTGTTGTATCAAATTCTGGATTATCTTCAATAACCTTGGCAATCTTATAGTACATTTTGTAGGTCATATAGTTCTGCAAAACATCCAATATGAAATGTTCTTCTATCGCCTGTCTCATAGAATAAATATGGAAAGGTCTGTAGATTCCTTCCGCATCTTTCTGACCAAACAGCTGTAATGTCTTTCCCTTTGGAGTTGCTGTAAACGCAAAGAATGATAAGTTCTTATGCATCCCCTGTGCTGCCAATTCATCTAAGAGCTTATCCTCATCATCTTTGCGGTTTCTCTCGTCCTCATCTTCCATCTCAGCATACTCTTTCAGAATTTCTTCTGTATCAGCCAATGCCCTTTTTAGCTTTTTTGCTGCATCTCCGGTCTGTGAAGAATGTGCCTCATCAATAATAATCGCAAATCTTTTGTTTGCAGAATCAACCTCTTTATAGATTACCGGGAACTTCTGTAATGTAGTGATGATAATGCCTACACCATCATTGATTGCATCTCTAAGCTGTCCGGAATTCTTATCTACCTTCTTAACCACGCCCTCCACATGGTCAAACTGATATACTGTAGACTGTAACTGACTGTCCAACACTCGTCTGTCAGTAACGATGATTACTGACTGAAAAATCTTATTGTCTTCATAATCATGGAGTCCGGTAAGTCTGTGTGCCAGCCATGCAATCGAATTGGACTTTCCTGAGCCTGCACTATGCTGGATCAGATAACTCTTACCTGAACCATTCTTTTTCACATCCTCCAACAGCTTTGTAACAACATCAAGCTGATGATACCTTGGGAAAATCATAGTCTCTTTCACAAGATTTCCATTTTTATCGTACTCCTGCTGCAAATGCATATATTTCTGTAGAATTTCCATCAGACTGTCCTTGCAGAGTACTCTTTCCCAAAGATAAGCTGTATCATATCCATCTGGATTTACCGGATTACCTTTTCCACCTACTTTTCCAGCACCATTACTGCCCTGATTAAATGGCAGAAAATAAGTGTGTGCACCCTCAAGTCTTGTAGTCATATAAACATTGGTAAGGTCTACTGCGAAATGTACCAACACTCTTTCTTTAAAAGCAAAAATAGCATCCTTACCAGCACGATCAAACTTATACTGATTAATCGCATTTGTTGTGTCCTGCCCTGTAAACTGACATTTCAACTCTATAGATACCACCGGAATTCCGTTTACAAAAAGCACAATGTCAATGCTATTCTCATTATGTACAGAATAATGAAGCTGCCTTGTACACTGAAGAATATTCGCATCATACTGAATCTGCGATGTCTCATTCAAAGATGTTTCCGGTTTCCAGAAAATCGGATAAAACTTAATTCCTCTATCCGTAAATCCATGTCGCATCACATTCAAAAGATTGGTTGTTTTCACTTCTCTTTTGAACCGCTCAACAATCTGCTTCTCGGAGTTCTCTGCATAAATTTTCACATACCTGTCCCATTTCTTAGGCTGACTTATCTTGATAAATTCCACAAATGTTTCCTCATCAAGTCCTGATTCACGATTGAATTTCTTCGGATCACCCTTGGTATATCCACCATGATGAATCAGATAGTCTTCGATGTCTTCTTCAAATCGTTTCTCTTTTACATCAAAATCAGACATTGCCTACACCTCCTTTTTGCCTGTAACAACCTCGTAGATGAGGGATTTTTTATATTCTTGAAGTTTTTCTACAATTTTAGCTTTTGCACTGATTCTATAATCTATATTTTTCGTAAATTTATTTAAAAACTCAACTATCTCTTCTTGCTCTTCTAATGGTGGTAATGCAATATATACATTTTTAAGTATAGTAGAATTCAACCCATTCATTATAGTTCCATTTGAAGTGTACAGAAGTTGTTGAATAACTTGATTTGAAAAATCTTTATCATATGCATATATAAAGAATTCTGGAATCACCTTTTCATTTAGCCTTGCTTTAAGCAAATGTGAATCCATAATTCCCTTAGGATATCCTTTGGGCATAATTTGACATTTTCCTATAGTCCCCATCATGGAAAACAATACATCTCCAGGTTTTACTTCATATGCCTTTAAATCATTAAATGTATCTTCAGACACATAGTGTCTATTTAAGCTAAAATCATTATTTATCAAATGCGCTTGATTATAAATCTTATATAGCCCGCTTTCTAAAGTCTTTCCTTTCATTGCACTACCAAATGGACCTATCTTTAAACCATCGTCACCGTTTCCAAACAAATATTTTAATTTGGTAGCATCCCAATTTGTTGGAATACGTCCAATGCTTAAAACATGACTATCCTTCATTTCTCTTTTTTGATTCAGTCCACTTGTAACCACTTCAGTAATAGTCGATAATTTGTATTCCTTTAACTTTTCAATAATTGCCTGTTCTTTTTCAATAATTTCATCAATCTTTGAACACTTTTTATCTAAATAATCTGCACATTTCTTTTGTTCTTGTTCTGATGCTAATGGTAAGTGTATATTTCCAAAGCTCGTTGCAGAAATTTCCTTAAATGTTGTTCCACTTCCTGCCAGTTCAAACTCTTCTGTTGCAATACTCATTACATATCTATAAAATCGAACATCTGAATCATCATTTAATACTGCTGCCAGACAGCCTTGATTGGTGCACAAATCAATAGCATTAATTACTACTTGTCCAATAGGTGCTCTCTTAGAAAAAATTATACTTCCTGCTGGAACAAGTTGTAACGAACTCACTCTATATCCTTCCTGCGATAAATTTCTATGTCCATCACTTACATAAACATCATCTGTTTTAAAATCGGCTGGAGTAATCCAAACAATATCCCCATCCCAATATTCGGGCTCATCACTTTTAGGTGTTGTACCAGAGCTAATTGAAAAATGATGTTTAATTTTACTCAATTTCCAATCTACAGGTATCTCTCCTATCCATTCCACTCCACTATCCTTCATCTTTCTCATAAATCAAATACCTCCTCAAGACTTCCAGACAGTTCTGTCTCTAAATCCATAATCTCTGTCATGATTTCTGCAGACGGTCTTGGAGCTTCATACTTGTAGAAATATCTTGTAAACGGAATCTCATATCCCACCTTTGATTTTTTCTCATCGATCCATGCATCTGGTGCAAACGGCAGTACTTCTCTTTCAAAGTACTCTTTGATATCCTCTTTCAGCGGAACATTTTCTGTATCACGAAGACTGGTATCCGGCTGTTTCTTTCCCTTTTTCAATACCAGATTGCCCTCTTCATCACGAAGCGGTCTTTCCACCGTAATCTTGGTATAGCCAAAATCTTCGTTATCATAAATCTGACTGATTTCACTCTCTTTAAAATCACCATAAATCTTTGTAATCTCAGCGATATCCTCTTCTGAAATGTCGTTTCGCTTATTTCCCAATGCCTTTCTTCTCTTCACAAACATCTCATTGGCATTGATAAGCTGTACTTTACCCTCTCTGACTGTACCTACCTTTTTATTTGACAATACCCAGATATATGTTGCAATTCCTGTGTTGTAAAAAATATCATTTGGTAAAGCAATGATTGCTTCCAATAAATCCTGCTCTAAAATGTATCTGCGGATCTCAGAAGGTCCGGAACCGGCATCACCGGTAAATAAAGGCGAACCGTTATGAATGATTGCAATACGGCTTCCACCTTTATCAATATCCTTCATTTTTGAAATAGCAGTCATCAAAAACAACATCTGACCGTCACTGGCTGCCGGAAGTCCTGCGCCAAATCTTCCACCAAATCCCAGTTTTGCTTCTTCCATTACCTTTGCCTTTTCATTCTTCCACTCACGACCAAACGGTGGATTAGATAAAATGTAATCAAATGTACTACCGGCAAATTGATCATCCGATAAAGTATTCCCATCCTTAATGTAATCTGCATTGTTTCCCTTGATCAACATATCCGCTTTGCAAATAGCAAATGTCTGATCATTGATCTCCTGACCAAACGACACCAGCTCCGTCTCTTTATTCAAGCTGTGCAGATATTCCTCAGCAACAGATAACATGCCTCCCGTACCGCAGGCTGGATCATAAATTGTCTTCGCAACATTATTGCCCGACAGAATATCATTGTCATCATCAAACAAAATGTTGACCATAAGCTGAATGACTTCTCTTGGAGTATAATGCTGTCCTGCATCTTCATTATGAGACTCGGAGAATCTTCTGATAATCTCCTCGAAGATATATCCCATTTCAAGGTTAGAGATTTCATTCGGATGAAGATTTCCTCTATCTGTTGTGTATTCCTTTAAAACAATATATAAAATTCCCTTATTAGCCATAGTTGTGATGTGACCATCAAACTTAAACTTTTCAAGAATATCCCGCACATTCTCTGAGAATCCATTCAGATAATCATGAAAATTATCCTCAATATTATCCGGATCGTCCATTAGTTTCTCAAAAGTATATTTACTGGTGTTGTAAAAATCATAGCCGGAAGTCTTACGAAGCAATACATCTTTCATTGGGAGATTTTTCACTTCCTCATATTTCTTCAAAACTTCATCTTTTTTATCATGAAGAATACAATCAAATCTCCGAATCACCGTAAGCGGAAGTATAACATCACCATATTCATGTGGTTTATACACCCCGGTAAGCTTATCGGCTATTGCCCATATTAAATCTGCTTTTTGATCTATCTTTGCACTTCTTACTGACATTCCCATTTATCCTCCGCTAGTCTGTTGTTTATAATGTTTCTTTTGTTGCATCATCCATTTGCACAATTTCCATTCCTAAAAATTCAAAATAATTGTGCAACTATTATAATATTTTACCATATTTCTGTAGCATTCACAATTTGTGATTGCTAGATGCTAAATATAATCCTCATCTAGCAATCGTTTCAACATATCTCGGAAATTGGATTTCGTGATCTTCAATTCATTTCCACTAATCAAACGTTCCACTCTCGGATATGCCGGAGATTTTTCCACTTCTACTAAAATACTTCCACTGTCACCTTTCCCATGCCCGCTATGAGGCGATGGTCCAAACAAGATAATTCTATATTGTGGTGCGTATTGCATTTTTCTAAAATCGTATTTTTGTATCTGTTTATAGTCCAAACAAAATTCAAATCTACTTTTATCAATTCCCAGTTTCTTTGCAATACTAAGCAATACTTCTTCTTTAACTTCTGTACCACCTATAACAACAATTTTGCCCTCTTTGTATGAATAAAACTCCTGTTGCTTATCCAATAAATCCACCATGCCAAGAATGGTCAAAAATTCTTCTAACCCACCACTACGATTTAATTTTGTTAAAGCCGCAGTAATCTTATCTGGTATCTCAGTCAGAATTTTATCCTCCAATTCAGAGAGTTCTTCAATGGTTAGTGACATATATCAGCATCCCTCCTCATAAATATCTCTCAATTCTGCAGTTGCCTTTGCTAATTTATATCTTAAAACCTTTACCTCGTCCATTTTCGCCAAGTAATTCTCTGCGACTTTATTCTGTGTTTCCATATCCGGGCAAGGAACAATGATTTTTTTTAACCCATCAATTGGAATATTAGGCATAGTCGCTCCAACCATTACACGCGACAACGCTATCGTACCATTCTCACTCTCCAAATATGCCTTAATAAAATATGGATTGACCTTTGTTTGATCCAGTTCAATCACATAAAGATTACCATTTCCCAAAATCTTTCGATCATCCGGCACCGATGCAACTGCTATTTTAATAGGAGTTCCATTTTTAGAAATCACAAGGCTGTGATTTTTAATACAATACTTTTCAAGCTTTGGCTCTATTGACTTGATATAAGGCAGATCCTCATCAATAATGCCATCCTTAATATTGGCAAGCATTAAATACTGACAGTCTGTAGGCTCCTCAGATACCAAATCATCTAGAATATTTGCCTTTACCTGTGCTCCTCGCGTGATATTTGAAATCACATTTTCAAAAGGCACTCCATTCTCAACATCAGCTTCTACTTGAAGAAATCGAGCCGGATTAATTGCATAGTCTTCTTTATCAATTTCTTCAAATGTAACGCTCTTAGATTTATCACTATCTTTTGTCATCATAAAAGCAATCTCTTCTATCGTTTCATGCGACAAATAATTCTGACGTCTTCCTACCGAAGCTAAGGATCCGGCATCAATCATCCTGATAGTCTTATTTGATTTACTGAATACTATCAGGGATGTCGGAATTGCTGTGGTTGAGTACATATTAGCCGGTAATGAAATAACCGCCTCAATATATCCCATCTTTACAAATTTTTCACGAATAATCCTATCTATTCCACCATTCCATGTGATCCCATTTGTTGTCACCACAACTGCCTTACCGTCTTCATTCAGATGCTGTATAACATTCATAATAAACAGCCAATCCGACTTCTGTAATCTCTGCATTTCCGGTATGATGGCATCAAACTTACTCATTGTTTCTTCGCTAATCCATGTAGAATTCTTGGGAACACTCCATGGGTAATCACAAAAGATCTTATCAAACTTTTGATCAGCCACAATATCAAATACCGTCCCCAGATCAATTTTTATTTCATCAGATAGCAAGTGTAATCTGATTTCAGCTATTTCCTTACTTTGGGTATTCAACTCTATTCCATAATAATTTGAAGATGAATCCTGCCCCACTGCATTCACAAGAAAATTGCCTACCCCACAACAAAAATCAGCCACTTTTTCTTGCTTGACATCCAAGATCTTGTTTGCAAGATTTATAATACTATCTGGTGTTCCGCTCTCACCCTCTGCCTTTCCATTGGATGGCTGCATCCATAGTACAGTTACCAGAAGTGTTGCTGCAGAATATGCCCCACTGATTTCTATTACCATAGACCAAGAATTATTAACACTCTCTTTCAAAAATAAGCCCTGCTCAATCGGAAGCTGTTCTGCTACATAGTCAGATAACTCTTTTGCCGTTTCCAATTTATTCACTTTTGCCAAATAAGCTAAATATGTTACACCAAATACCTTATAAAATCTTATATCACCAATATCTCTAAGCTTACTTGAAATGTCATTATATGTCTTTTCAACATTTTCAAACTCCTGAGTTTTCAATTCTGCCAATGTATTATACACGCCAAGCCCTCCTTTTGGTTTTTCATAATCAAACTTTGCATTTTTATAATAGCACTTCTATTTTTGATTGTCAATAACCAAATTTGATTATTTATAACCAAATTAAAAATTAACACAAAAGACGCAGGATTTCTCCTGCGCCCAAATCTCAAACTCCAACACTCTATTCGACCTTTATACTCCCTGCCAGCAGTATCTCCGCCCGGTCCTTCGCCAATAACTCCTGATTGTTCACGATGTAATAAAACAAGCTCTCTATTTTATCATTATTTTCTTTTTTCGCCTTTTGATAATATTCATGGGAATTGTTCATGATAACCTCATACACATTATCTATCTTATTGAATAAGCCATCTGAGTGTCCCATACTGGTCAGTTGAACCAGCAATCTGTCCATATCGTTGATTGCATCCTCCGCCTCGATCAATAAAGTCATATCTTTCTTATCCATTGCTCTAATCTCCTCTCTCATAAAATTGCTTTCCATGTTGTTCCTATGCAGCTTTAATCAAACATCGCCGGACTCAGATTATTATCGTCCATAATCTTCTGCAACTGGCTCTGATCAGTTACCTCCGTGATCACATACCGCCTAGGACGTGGTTCGTCAAATCCGGTGATGACAATATAGTATATTCCATCTGCCTTGACCAAAGTTTCTCCATGATACTCAAACTCTCCACATGGCTCCGCTTTCATTCCCATGTGTTTACACATATAGGCAAGTAAAACACGACTTGCCCGACAGTCTCCCTTTCCTCCAAGTAATAGCATTTGCCAGTTATTTTGATTTACCTGATAGTCCGTTGTCTCACCGATGTAAGCTGCTGCCATCTCCACTTTTTCCTTACCTGTCATAGAAGAAATAATATACTTTTGTTCAAATGCAGTCAGCATTTTATCTACATAAAAGTTACTTTCTGCATATACTCTTACCGTGGCTATCAACCGTTGATTGTTTTCCAGTATTGCTGTTACCGCACTTGTCAAATATGGTGTGCCGTACCCCGGTCCCCAAACTGTTGTCAGCAGACCGTCATCAGAGATTGTTAGTCCGGATTCCGTAGACACTTTCCACTTCTCCACCTCCAATTTTGTTCCGGTGACCTGAAATTGAAAGGTTGTCTTATGTGCCGGATCTACTGTCATATATGGTTTCAATGCATCATCCACATGGTAAATGTCTACTGATGTCGCATTCAGTCTCGGCATATCTGCTTGGGGATTAATTCGTTTCTTTGCAGTCACCTTAATCCTGCAGCGTTTTGTTTTTCCTTTGTATCTTGCGGTAATATATGCAGTTCCAGGCTTGCAAGCTTTGATCTTCACTGATTTCTTCCCCGTCTTTATGATCTTTACCACAGATTTCTTACTGCTTTTCCACTTGATCTTCGCTTTCTTCGGAACATTTTTTACAGTCAATTTACTTGTTTTTCCCACCTGTAAATTTTTAGAAGTGGCAGATAGTTTCCATTTTGTTTTTGCAGAGGCAGTCTGTGGAGTACATACCACCAATGCTAATGCCATCACGGCTCCCATTATCAACTTCTTGCTCATATCACACACCTCCACCTCATTTGCCATTCTCATCTTTCTCCTCCGGAAAAGGAACATATTGCATTAAATTACTTACCTTATGTTCTATCTCCAGCCGATACAGCATCAATCGAAGCAAATAATCGGGAATCTCCCGCTTTTCTGCGAACCAGTTTTCCATGGTTCGCAACGGAATTCCGAAATATCTTGCAAACTCTTTCTGTGTCATGCCAGCCTGCTCTTTAGCTGCATTTAAGATTTCTCTCTGTTTCATATGATCACCTCGCATCCATCCAATGAATGGTTTGTTTTAATCACATTTTACCATTCATTGAGTGGTTTGTCAAACAAAAAAACAACATAACATGGTAAACACATACTATGTTGTTTCCTTAATATTCATTTTAAAATAAAAACAAAATATGAATTATAAGTAATCCTCTTATTAGACAAATCCGTCCAGTTGCAATAAATTATTTATGACATATGTTTGGAAATCAAGAATTTCAAATCAGCAACTTTTGTCAACCATAAATTAATATTACTTTGCATAAATTCCCCTATATATCATTGATCTGTTTATTTCTGTCGTTCAAACCCAACCGTATACATATTAACAATGTCATCTTTTCTAAGCTTATACATACGCAACAATTCATTAATATTACTAACATCATTAATATTACCATTTTGGCAAAGAGAACTATAGAAATCACGAACATTTTTTCTAAAACATTCTAGTTCTTTCTCAGTTATCACTCTCATTTTTTCGTCCGGAGATGCAACTGCATCAACAACTTTAGATGGATGGACCATTATTGGTATATACTCATTTGGATATACATAATTCTCCCTAAACCAATTAACCGATCCCGATAATTGATTACAATAATCTTTTTTTATCGTTTGAGTAGTAGCCTCCGATTTACATTCAACGACCAAATACTGGCTTGAATCAATTGCCCACAAATTATCCGGTCCATATCCTCCAGTTTCCTTGTCTGGTCTTGAACATTCAAAACCAAGAATTATTCCTATTTGATTTAGTGCATCCTCAAACTTTTCGTATTCACTTCCCATACATAAATTTGACAGAACACCATCTATATATATCAACAGTTCATTTCCCCAAAGTTTTTCTGCATTGAGATTCTTAACGATAGCTTGTGCCTGAGGCGTTGTATTAATTTTTCTTTCATACTGTATGCCAGTAAGAGGTGACAAAATAGCTGCACTTAAATTTTTACCTGCTTTTAGTATTTTTTGAGAAAGAACCGGATCTATTTTATTCGTGTATTCCGCTTGAATCTGACATAAATATCCCTTAGTTCTTTTGTCATACTCTGTATCTTTAACCTCCTTAATAGCATTTGCAGCTTCATCCCATTGTCTATTCATAGCGTTTTCAAAAGCCTTTCTCTGTGCAATTATCTTTTCATCTACCTTTGCCACATTTGAATACTTAACTGCAGCTAAATTTTTCTTGCAGGTTGTAACCCATTCTGCATCTTTTTCTAACGAATAATTTGCAAGTTCAAATATTTGATCAATTGTTGGCTTTGAGCCCATTTCACTAACTAATAAATCCCATAATTGCTTTGAAAGATCATATTGACATCTCGTAGCTGCACTAAAATAATCTATCCCCTTGTTTCTTGATAATACATCGGTAAGCTCATCACCCATAAGAACAATGCAACATTCATCATCATTAGAGCGAACCCCACGTCCCATACCTTGCTCGATTCTTTGAACTTGCTCCCTCAATAAAGTTGTGCTCTGAGGAGCCACACTTTGAATATATCGATCCTTAATACTATTTAAAGGTGGAAGTCCATCAATAACCAACATCCTACAAGCATCACCCGGCAAATCAATTCCATCATATCTATTAACAAAAATCATTTTTCCTACATGTTTGCCACGCTTTAATGCTGCAACCATTCGATCTATATTATCTTTTTTCGCTGTTCTTAACCCCTTTTCATCCCAAAATTTTGCTCTAGAGAAAGAAGGCACAAGTATCACAACATTATATATTTCCGATATTTTTTCAACTTTTTCCCTTATATCAAATTCTGATATATCGCCATTAACATATTTTGGGAAAATAATTAACCTATCTCCGATATCATTGGCATTTTCTGGGGTAATAATGTTCTTCATGTCTTCTTTAGCCAATCCTAACGCAGAAACAAACACACTATCATCAGCTAATGTTGCACTCATATATATGCGTCTACTTGCTTCCTCAAGACTAGATATCTTTTCTAAATCAATTCCTTTAGGAGATATTTCAATTGCAGAAGCAGTAATTATACAATCACAGGTTTCCAGCCCCCTCTCTATCAATGGCAAGCCAAAGTATATCTCCTTATTATCACTATTATTATATTTCTTTAATATCCTATAAATATTGTCATGCTGCCGTTGCCATTCCCAATAAGGCACAAGCATATTTTTTCGACAATCCTTCATTTCAACAATATCAATGTAACTCTTTGGATTATAGTCTTTCAATGAAGAACTAAATAAGGCAATTAATTCCTTATAAGCATCTGTTTCGGCATCTATTTTTATCATAAATTGACACATAATTTTATCCATGCAGGCATGTACATCATCAATAATAATACTTCCTATCGGATAATTTCCACTTTCTCTCATACCAAAATAGCTATAGCCATTTACAACAGTTTGAATCGAAGTGACAAGTATAGCTTTTGAGTTTGAATAGTTATAATCATCTCTATCTTCTGTTACAGAAATCCCCAATCTCTTAGCTTCATCAACGACTTGCTTAACCAAATAATTATCAGGCACTACATATATAGCTGGTCCCTTTTCTTCATTTAAACAACTCTGAAGCATAATCAACCCAACTACTGTTTTGCCACTACCAGTATTCATTTTTAAAATAACATTTTTTTCATTTCTTATATTAAACCACTTTTTCCAGACTTCACTTTGAACATCTCTGGGATATCCATAACCAGGTGCTTTTGAAGGTAATGTCATAAATATTTCTCTAGGCTCTATTGTTTTTGTTTTGGCATTAGAATTAAGTTTTGATAAAAGATTCATTATTACACTCTCCTAACTCATTAAATGCTTGTACCCCTGCACTTATATAAAATATAAATAAAAAATCACAGGCATACTATTATTAACCGGAACATTTGCATAATTGACAACTATAATTGCCTCTCAGCAAAACTATATTAATTATATCACAATCTCCTTTTCCTCTCCACCGAAAAAGGCATCCTATGAATCTCTCCACAGGATGCCCCATTATTCCGGCTCACTTTTCCTCATCGAAACGGTGTATCTTTCGCCTCCTGCCAGCCTTCACGACCTGCATCTGGTTCCGTCTGTTCCTTACTGTCACCACTTTTCTGCTTTTCCTTGCTCTCTTCAAAGGACTTTCTCACTGCTCCATACAGTTTTTCCCGAAATTCCTTCGTTACCGGAAAGCAGATATCCTGATAGATACTCTTCCCCTGTTCATCGGTCTGTTTCGTCTTATAGGACGGCATTGCCACAAAGAGTCCGTTCTTTCCCTGCAACAATGATACATTATTGATCACAAAGCAGTCCTCCAGATAAATTCTCGCAAGCCCTCGGATGTTGCTTCCATCCCGTTCAAATGGAGTAACTTTTACATTGAACTTTAGTTCCTGTGATTTCTCCTGATCCACCTGACTGATCTTAAGCTGCAACCGGTTCTCTTCTATCTGCTGCACTTGTTCGTAGGCTTTCATGATTCCTTCATAGAGTTCTTCACGAAATTCTTTTGTGATTGGATGACAGATATCCTTATATCCGCTGTCGTCTTTACTGCTTGCATATCTCGGCATAGATACAAAACACTGACCATCCTTATTCTCAATGACAGCAATGTTGCTGACCCTGAAACTTTCCTCAAACACTACCGATGCAAATGCACGGATGTTTCCATCCCCTTTGTTTAACTGATTTACTGTAATCTCATAATTCATACAAATCACCTTTCCTTCCATAAAACAATGCCATAGTTGCTCATAAGTTTCCGCGGCATAGACTTTCTTCTTTTTTATACTTTGTTACCTGCTATCTTCTTCCAATAATTCTTTCAGTGCCTCTCGGATGTCTTTACCGTCAATCTCATTTCCAAGACATACCCAGCCTTCGCTCTTTTTCCTTGCAAAAAGTTCAATCCTTGGCAGATTTCCACAAAGTTCTACAATCCTGTCCCTTATCTCATCTGGTTTTTTACTGTGTTTTCCACGATGTGCGATACATAACTGTCTGACATTTGGTGAGGCTCGGTGAGGATGTCCTTTGGTTGCTAATAAACATACTTCCGAACAACTCCTTGTCCAAAAACCTAGTCCTACAAAAAAGGTATCCGCTTTCGGATTCTGCTTTATCCAGTTAAAAGCACAGGTCTTATACTGAAATCCCCAGCTTTCAATAACCGAAAGCCCTTCTCTGAGCTTCGGAAACGTAACCCACAAAAACAGCACTGCATCATCCGCCGCAATCTCATTTACCGGAATCCCCTGAATATCAGCAATAGACATTGTCTGATATCTGGCTGCGGCAACACCTTCCCCCTTCTGGCGATCATATTTCCAGGGAGGGTCAGCATAGATAATGTTATATTTTTTTCTCATACCATAGATTTTATCATCCACATTACCCTTGTTTGTTTCCAAAAAAATCTGCTCTTTTACCATATTTTTTCTCCTTTCCATCAAAATAGCCGGTCGGGATATTCCCTAACCGGCTGTCAAAAATAGTTTTATAAAATCAGACATAACCTGTTGTAATGATGAAGCCGGTCTTTCCCCGACTTGTTTAGCGGTAAACACCCCCTTCCCTCTGATCTGCCTGTTCTCCATCCTGCTGATCCGTGTTATTTACCGGCTCACACTTCACTACAAATCGTTTTGTGCCATGCTCCGCACAAGTAAAGAGCGTAAGGCTTTCCCCCTCTGTCTGCCCTGTTACCCATTCGTCGTATGGATTTACGACTTTCATCTCTTTTACCGTGTATTCGCGCTTTTCCTTCTTTCTATTCGTAAGCAGGACCTTCGCCCCGGCTTCAATGTTGCATAGATAAGTAAAATACACTCCCCGGCGGCTGCCATTATGTCCGGCAAGGACACAGTTACCTTTCCCGCAAAGCTCTGTCGTATTTGTCATATGACCAATGCCCTCATTAAGCTGCACGCTGCCGGCTCCTTCAAATACCGGATATTTAATATCTAAGCTCGGTATTTCAATAATCCCGATAACACCCTCCTGCAATAAAAGGGAATCTTTCTTTTTATGATCTTTTTTGTTCTGCTTCTCTTCATTCTGTTCCTCCTCAAACGCTTTCATATAACGGTTACTTCTCTCCTGCTCTTTCATCCGCAAAAGAAAGGGGATTGCGACAATGGCAACCCCCAGTAAAATCAACACAATATCCTTTTTTATTCGTCTCTTCATCGGTAATCCTTCCTTTCTCCATACGGATAAGCATTCTCTGCCACCTGACTGATCTCCTGCCCGTTTTCTTCTGTGATCGGTTTATTCTCCAGATCAAGCTGGGTATTGAGTTCAAACTGTCTGGCAGTCTTGCTTTTCAATTCTTCCTCGTAGGCAAACGGCTTTTCGTATTCTGCCTTTGCCTGTTCCATATCACGCTGATACTGCTCTAACTTCTTCTCCAGAAATTCAATATTTCCATCCATTCCATTGAAGCAGTTTTCCAGTTTGACCATACATCCCACCGGGGAGTTGGATAATTCCACCTTATAATCGGTTCGCCCATGCAGGATCAGATAATTCACACCAATAAAGTTTTTCTCCACCTGCACCTCAAAACCACGGTACTCTCCGATTCCGGTTGTCTCTCCAACCTTGCATTTACTGACTGCTGCCAACACTGCCGTGCCGCCATCCACACGCTCATGAAAGGTCATATTTCCCACTTTAATGGCAAACTCCTCATCCGCGGCAAGCACCTGTTCATCCCGTTTCTTAATATCTGCATGAACACAGTTCAGCTTTTCATTTGCCGCAGCGATCAGTTTCGGAAATTTGATCATAAACTGATCCTGCAGGCTGTAATGCTGACTGTCATAGGATGCCTTTAACATCTTGAGTCTCTGCACCTCATTATCCACTTCCATCTTTTCTTTGATCAATGGATTTCCGGTTGCCACAGCCTTAATCTCAGCATACGATAATGTTGCTTCGTCGATATCCTCACAGCTTCTCGAAATGGACTTGCTGGTCATCACCTGTGAGATAAAACGCTGTTTGTTCTCCACAAGGCTCCAACTGTATGCATCAAAAGTTCCTTTCGTAACATAACGGTATACCGCCACTTCACTGTTTTCATTTCCCTGCCGCAAGCCTCGTCCTTCTCTCTGCTCGATAGAGGAAGGCTTCCATGGACAATCCACATGATGCATTGCCGTAAGATGTGTCTGCACATTAACACCAGTTCCGCATTTATCGGTAGAACCGATCAGAATCCGCTTTGTTCCAGACCTCATTTCACGAAAAAGGGCATCCCTTGCAGCGTCAGTCTTGGCATCATGAATAAATGCAATCTGATCCGCCGGGATACCCTGCTTTACAAGTTCTGTTTTCAGATAATTATACACATCAAAGGTATCTGCCTCTGCCCATGAAACGGTAAGCATCTCTTCTTTCCAACCGGATCTTGGTGTACCGATATCGGAAAAGATAAGCTGTGTGCCAATGATACCCTCCTGCTCTGCTTTCCGGTATTCATACAGCACATTTTCCACTACCTTATTAAGCTTTCCATCAACATTATTCGGTGCATCCGGCATCAACAGCTGTGCATCCGTACCGAGAAGCCTTGCCTCATGAGTGATCTTTAAGAAATTGTCCTCACTGGGATCAACCCCTCCGCTTCGGATACGCTCTGCCCTTGCAACAAATTCCTCCATAACCTGCTTCACATACCAGTCCGGCTCACTCTCCACGATGATATACTTACCACCACGAAGTGCCGGCACATCCAGATCCAACATGTCCCTTGTCTGAATATCTGCTACCTCTTTGAACAGGTTCATAAGCTCCGGCAGATTTGTAAACTTATTAAATCTCGTCTTAAAACGAAATCCGCTTCCCTCTACCGTAAGCTCTAATGCTGTGGTCTGTTCTCCAAAGTTTGCCGCCCAACTGTCAAAGTGGTAAATGCCGAGCTGCTCCAAGGTATCTTTCTGCAGGAAACTCTGCATGACATACATCTCGCACATCGTATTGCTGATCGGTGTTCCGGTTGCAAATACAATGCCCCTGCCACCATTTAACTCGTTGATGTATTCACACTTCAAAAACATATCCATGGCTCTCTGGCTGCCGGTCCCGGTAATCCCAGAAACATTCATCTTACTGAAGATGGCAAGATTCTTAAACGCATGTGCCTCATCGACCATAATAGAATCAATGCCAAGCTCCTCAAAGGTAATCAGATCATCTTTCCTCTCTTCCGAGGTCATCTTTTTGATCTGCTCCTCAAGCCGCTTTTTCTGTGATTCCATCTGTTTGATCGTCCACCGCTCACTGTTTTGTGACTTCATCTCATCAATCGCATGGGCAATCTCCTCAATCTGTTTCCGGATCATCGCCTCCTTGCGCTCCGGTGAAATAGGAATCTTTTCAAACTGCGAATGGCTCATAATGATACAGTCATAATCTCCTGTCGCAATCCTTGAGATAAACTGTTTCCGCCTGCTCTTTTCAAAGTCCCGCTCGGTTGCCACCAGAATGTTTGCTGACGGATAAAGCCTTAAAAACTCACTTACCGTCTGCCCGATCAATGCCTTTGGCACAACCATCGCTGTCTTATTTGCAAGACCAAGCCGTTTCTGTTCCATACATGCTGCCATCATCTCAAAGCTCTTTCCTGCTCCAACACAGTGTGCTAACAGCGTGTTTCCTCCCATCAGCACTCTGGCGATCGCATTAACCTGATGTGGCTTCAAATGAATATCCGGATTCATCCCCGGAAATTCCAAATGACTGCCATCATATTCCCGAAGCCGGACATTATTAAATGTTTCATTATAATAATTCACATACTTATTACGCCGCTCCGGTTCTGCGAAGATCCATTCCTTAAAGGCTTCTTTCATCTGATTCTGCTTCTCTCTTGCAAGCATCGTTTCCTTCTGATTGATCTCATAATGGTATCTGCCATCTCCATCCTCAATGCGGTCACGCACGGTTACGGTTCTGAGATTCAGCGTTGTCTCAAAGATCGTATAAGCATCCATACGGGAAGTACCATAGGTTTTACTGGCAGCCACCGAGGATTTGTCATATGACTTATTCTCAATAAACCACTCCATCGTATATTTATTCAGATGAATCTGTATGCCGGAACTATAGTAGGTACTCCGTACTGCCCGTGACCGGCGTGGTGTGTCAAGAAGTTCAAAAATAAACGCTTCATAATCTTCCGGCTCGATCCATGTTGTTCCGATACGCACATCAATCTCGGATGCATCCAGATCTTTCGGCTGTACCTGCTCTAAGGCAGTCACATTATCCGCAAACAGGTCCGGATGTTCCTTTGCCACAGCATTTGCAAGCCGCAGCTTATCCCGGACATTGCCGGACAGGTATTCGTCTGCTGTTTCCCATCCATGATCCGGATCGTGTTCGTTATACTCCATCGGATTTAAGAAGATCAGTCCATTCAGCTCCTCAATAAGTTTTGCTCTGGAGAGCTCTGCTGCCAGATCATCTGAAAAATGAATCTCCTCCGGTGTGGTGTTATTCTCTTTTGCCAGCTTCTCTTTTACTAAAGTCAGATCCGGCTGATAAATACTGAGCATAAATGCGATGTTTACACCGTTAAATTCATTCACGGATACATTCAGTGCTTCTACGGCTGTTTCCACATGATCCACTGCCTGCTTTGCCTTAATGGTCTGCCGGGTAAACATATCTGCCTTTGACACCACGCCGTCCTCATCCACCATTTCCAATGAACAAAGTAAAGGGTAATCACCATCGTCCCGAAAGGCTCTGGCATTACCCTTTGCTGTGATATAACCATATTTTTTTGTAAATTGGTCATATACGGTATTTAATGTCTCCTGTGCCTGTCTTAATGCCTGTTCACTGCACCCGGACAACTGAATGTCGATCAAATGTCTTGTAGCGGTACGTATGGCATCCATGCCCTTAATTCTTTCAAGCACCTTATCTCCCACCTCCTGTCTGACCATTCGTGAGTCCTTCCGGAAATAGAGAACACCATCAATGAATGTATAGGTAAAGTTCTTCACATCAGGATCTGCCGGAAGATATTCCTCCGGTTCTTCCCCCTCCTCTACCGTGCGTTCAAAATCGGTGATCTGAGCATGAATATTAGAAACCGCGTGGGAAAGTGCTTCCTGCAGGTCAAAATCCGGATTGTCGTTGACACAGGCTGTCAGATTACTGTTTTCTCCAAACCTTCCTGTATCCCGTATCATGTACCCCAGGATCATCTCAGGGTGCTCCACAAAATAGCTGTTGACCGGGATTTTATCCTCTGTCAGTCCCAAATGCACCCAGTCCGGCTCTGCCACAATCTTTCTCTCCCGTTTCTGAAAGAATAGAATATCACTGGTCACTTCCGTTCCGGCATCTGCCTTAAAAGCAGTATTGGGAAGTCGTATTGCTCCTATGAGTTCTGCCCTTTGTGCAAGATATTTACGCACTGTACTATTCTGCTTATCTAATGTTCCCTTTGTGGTAATTACCGCCACAATACCTCCCGGTCGCACATGATCAATCGACTTAGCAATAAAGTGATCGTGTACCTTAAACTCCATCGCATTGTGCTTGCGGTCATACAGCTTGAAATCTCCAAACGGCACATTTCCAATGACGGCATCAAAGAAGTTATCCTCATAATCTACCGTCTCAAATCCTGCAATCCGGATATCCGCTTTTGGATACAGCAGCCTTGCAATACGACCACTGATATCATCCTTTTCCACGCCATATAGCTGACAGTTTCTTTCCATCTCTTTGGGCATACTTCCGAAAAAGTTACCAATACCCATGCTCGGCTCCAGAATATTTCCCTTGGTGAATCCAAACTGCGATAATGCCTGATACATTGCCCCTGCTATCTCCGGCGATGTATAAAACGCATCTGTCACAGTTCCTCTTGCTGCCCGATACTCTGCATCCGTTAGTATCTCCTTTAACTGTGCATACTCCTGTTTCCAGCTTTCGTTATCCGGATCCAATGCCTGCGGCAATCCGCCCCAGCCGACATACCTGGCTAAAGTATCCTGCTCTTTTACCGTTGCCGGGCGGTATTCACTCTCCACCTTTTTCAAGGTTTTGATCGCCGTGATATTCCAGTCAAATCGTGCCTTGGGACCGGCATGGGTTTCCACAAAAGAATCCATGTGATAATTCTCTGCCGGATATTCTTCGGGATGCTCCGCCTCATAGCGTTCATCTGCCCGCCTGCGGTCTTCCTCTAAGATTTCCTCAATCTCATCATCGGTAAGCTCATGCTCCTCCTCTTCAAGAATCTCCCGATACTCTGCATCAATGACTTCATCTTCTTCCTCGTAATCCGGTTCGATATCCTCCTTTATCACAGGCTGGTAATAGTCCCCGGTTAAGATCAGTGCACCGATCTCTGCCTCAATGGTTGTCCAGCTTACATAACCTTCCTTTTCGCCTTCCTCATCTCTCCACTGCAGCCGGAGTCCTTTCCCGTGAAAGGTATCATATCCATGCAGTCCGTAACCTTCCAGTGGCCAGCCGGCACCACCCTGCCCATATTCCTTCCGGATGGCTGACACTCTTTCCTTTTTATCCGTAATATTCTGATAGAATCCGTAAATTCTCTCTTTTCCATTCTGAAAACCACTGCCGCGAAGCAATGTCTGCACCACAAATTCATGTGGAATGTTTTTCTCCTTTTTGGGATTGAGGTAGGTATATTTTCCCGATGCTCTGGCAGCTTCTTCCTGTGCTCTCAGTTCATCCATAAATGTACTGGCAGCACGATCAGTAAGTCCGACTGCAGGTGTCCCCATAAAATCAAAAAGAGAAGCCTGATGGTAAGTGGCTTCTCTTTCTTCACTGCCAAATGAATCCAGTTCATTCAGCTCTCTATTCAGTTCTTGTTCGGTTTCTAGTGATATTTGTTCACGATCTGGTGAAGAACGATCTCCTCTGCCATCCGCTGTCCCTGCTCCCGGATCTCCCACATCTCCATGGTCGATGCCGAATCTTTCGGTTTGTGGCTTTTCAGATACTTCTCCATGATCTGCTCCAGAAGCTGGTTCGCTTCCTCCTCCACTTTCGACAATACTTCCGTCAGTCTCCCGAACCGGATCAGACTGCGGTAACGGCTGTAATAATTCTCCTTCAGATAATCCGCTGCCATGATTCCGAACTTCCCTAGTGTCCGTCCTGTGTCCGGCTCCACTGTGATGTTCGGATACAGCATTCCGTCCTTCCCTTCGTGATAAGTCAGCTCGATCGTATCCATGCTGCATACTCCTTTCTCGCTTCATCTGCGATATACTGTGGTTAATGTTTCTAAGAACAGTACAGGAGACGTCACATACCAGAGTACCAAGTGCGTAAATATCATCTTCTCTTTTGATATTTACAATCTGACTCAAATCTTGTTCTTTGCTAGACAAGTCAAAACCACATCTTGTTCCTACGACATACAGGATACTATTATAAATCAGTTCCCGTACCGTAAGCTCCAGCGTTTCTTTCTCTTCGCCAATTATCACACGCCCTGTAAGCGTTTCGACCTCAGAAAAACGCTCTCTGAAATCTTCTTTTATTATGCCTTCTATTTGCGATTTTGTAAAGTCTTTCAGAACAAACATTCGATCTTTTTTTAGATTCCCCTCATGCTTTTCTACTGCTCCTGTCTCTTCCAGATAACTGACAAACTGCTCCAGATTATCTCCTGCAAGGCTCCATGTCAGCTCTCTTTTTCTTCCTCCGGTATCACTGATATCAAAGACATGCCGGATATAGGACTTACTAAGTGCCCTTGATGGATAAACCACAATCCCCTTGCTGCCCCGTTTCACATAACGGTCTACCTTTTTCCACGAATCATAGTCTGCCACCAATGTTGCAGACGGCTTCTGGGCATATACCATTAAGACATTATCAAACTCATAACGGTAGATCTGCCCTGCCAGCCTGCATACATCTTTCCATGCTTCTTCTGTCTTTGTAACCTTATCAATGACATCGGCGTAAATAATTCTTGCTTTATAATCTACGCTCATATATCTTTTTGCTCCTTTCCATCTGCCAACCACTAATACGGTCTGGCATAAAATACCACATGGTTTGTCCGAAGGGGATCTAACACCACACCCCGGTTTTCGTTCGCTGCATGTACCATCTTTCCATCCCCAACATAGATTGCAACATGAGAGATATTCCGAAATTCTCCGTTTTCTTTATACGAATAAAAGATCAGATCTCCCGGTTTCAGATCCTTTTTGTTGATGATCATGGCATTCTGATAGCAGTATTCTCCCTGTGTGGATGCAGTTGCCGGAAGATTGATACCAACCTCTTTATACAGTCTCTGCACCAATGAGCTGCAGTCATAGTACCCTTCCTCATATCGTCTTTCCTGACTGTAATGACATCCGATCTTTGTCATGGCAAGTTCTGCCACGGCTCCACCGCCTGCCACATCATAGTAAGAATCCCACAGATCCGAATCCATCATTTCTTTTAATAACTTCACCTGGTCATCACTTAACTTATCAAGAGCGATATAGTCCTCATAAGTCAGGTTGTGCACCAAGGTTCCGGACATGGAAACCTCAACCGTATTTTCATCACCGTCTGCAAGATATGCCTTTACTTTCCGCTTTCCCCATGCCTGTGCCTCGGCATGAGTATCAAAATAAATATCAAAGTCTGTCCCATATCTTGCAAAGTTTCCGGTATCCTCTACCTTATAGGTATGACCATTCATTACAATCTTTGTTCCCATCGGCACTTTCGGGCTGTGGGCATCCACGGCAAGTGTATGATTACCTTTTGGAACCGTACCGGATGCCGTATGACCTCCCGCCCACTGACCACAGCAGATGGAACAACTGCAGTATCCGGTTGTCACTACTTCTCCCAAAGATGCCCCTGCCGGAATCTGTGCCATGCTGCTGGAGGAATCATAATAATTCATCTCATCAAACACCTTTTTCAGATTCTTCTTCCCCTCTTCATCCATCACAAATCCCGCCTGCCCGGTTCCGTATTTCACCATATACACCATGAGCGTATCATTGAAGTTAGACACCGGAGCACCATCCTCCGTATTCTGATAGATAATGACATAATCATCCTTTTCCAATTTCATAATCTGATCATTAAATTCCTTGTAATATTCACAAAGCACGGTGCGTGGACTGTCATATCCCGTATCCGGCTGTGGAAAAAAGATGGATAACGGTGAATTATAAATTACTGCGATCACCGCAACCACGATCACGCCGATAATCCCAACCACCGCAAACAGTCCAAACAAAACAGGAGCTAATGCCGTCATAATCATCTGCACAGCCATCATCACAGCCGCCTTTGCCGTTTTTGTTGTGCCTTCTATCAATCCGTCCTGATAAAACTCTTTCTCTGTTGAAAATTTATCCAGAAATGAATTTAACATCTGACTTTTCACAAAAGAGTGGACACTGGAACCGCTCTGCCTGCTTTTCTTCTGTCCCTTCCTGTCTGTCTCTTTCTTACCAGCCGCCTTTCTTCGCATCTTGTTGGAAGTTTTAGCATGTTCCGTATCAGAATGTACTCTGCTGCTTCTCTTTTTCTGACTCCTTCTGTCCCGCTGCTTCTTTCTCCGGTATAGCTGTTTCCCTCTTTCGGCTGCTGTCTGCACCGGATAGACTGCCGTCTGGATCATTTCCACACTATCCCGGATCTCCTCCCCTCCATCCATCTGCTCCGATGCCTTTTTCACACTGACAGATGCCATCGTATAGAGTTTTCGGTTACGAACCTTTACGGAAGAATCTGCTTTTTCTTTTTTATCCGCTCTGCCTTTTCCTCGCACCTGAATATAGGATTTTGGTTTATCATTACCTGCCGTATTCTTTTTCTTCTGTATATGAAGCGTCGGTTTCTTCCGGGTATGAAGAACCATCGGCTTTTCCTCAACTTTTCTAATCTTCATTTGTTCTTCACCACCTTAAAACAAGAACCGGAGAATTGCTTCTCCGGCTCTTGTTTTCCTTATTCATAAATCATCCAGCAGTTATCCTGCTCTTTCTTTTCCTTACTTCGTACAGGCTCATAGATCTTGACATCCGTTTCCGGTGTTCCAACGTCAGATTCCGAAAAATCCTCTGTTACCTCATCCGAATGATACCCATGAAAGATACTGTCCTCACCAACCATTCCCATTGCAATCTTCTCATGAATATTTGTGTTATACAGTTTGTAAAGATCACTGTCCTTACTGATCTGATTGTCAAAAGGAATGACCACACTGCCACATTTCAACAATCCGGTTCCGCTTGGAGAATTATGCACATACTGAAGTTGTGCGTCCGATACTCCAATTACTTCTGCTAACTTGGCACTGTCTACAATTGCCTGTTTTAACAGTGCTACAAACTCGCTGTTGGAAAGCAGTGTCATCGCAATATAGTTCTGCAGCAGATCAACCACATTCTGAGTGATACCGGTACAAAGACCTCCCTGCTTTCTCACTTTCTTCCATAACTGCTGTAAATAAGTCGCACTGTAATCACTGTTTAAGAGCACATGACACTCATCAATATAAAGCCATGTCGCACGACCACGCTTTCCATTGTCAATGATCCTCTGCTGGATTGCTTCCATCATCACAAGCATTGCCACCGGAGCAAGCTGGCTTCCCAGATCCTGAATGCCATATACCGTAAAACGGTTGTCCACATCTACATTGGTCTGGTGGTTAAAGATATTAAGGGAACCTTCTACAAAAAGTTCCAAAGATAAAGCAAGCTCTTGTGCCTCCATCTCTTTCTGTGACTTCAAAATATGATAAAAGTCCGTCATAACAGGGACTTTCTTTACTTTCCACGCCTGCATATACAATTCACGAATACAGCGGTCAATGATACTGTGGTGTTTCTGGTTCAATGCGTTGCCAAGAAGCTGGTCACAAAGGCTTAACATAAATTCTGACTTATCTGCGATCACATCACGAATACCCCTCTCGTTCATATGAGCAAGATCGGCATCTAACGGATTCACATAGTTCTTCGTATAGGCAGATAAATTCACAATCGCCCCGCCAAAGGTATCCGCAATGTCAAAATACTCATTCATCGGATCAATAACGATCACATCATCCTGTGTATTTAAGAACACATTTCCCATTTCCTGCTTTGCAAAGAATGATTTACCGGAACCAGGTACACCAAAGATAAAACCATTACCGTTGATCAGACCTTTGCGGTTTCCCACATTGATGTTCTTACTGATCTGGTTGATTCCGTAGTAATTTCCACCGACGGCATTTAATTCCTGCACATTAAAAGGCATTAAAACAGCCACCGACTGTGTCAGCATGGTACGCATGGTTTCCACCTGTCGTACCCCGATCGGAAGTGCCGTATTTAATGCCTCTCTCTGTTTCAGATAATGTGTATCAATGGTTACGGAGTTTCGTTTTCCGATGGTTTCCACTGTCTCCGTCACGCTCTCCAGTTCCTCCTTACTCTCTGCCACAATGATCAATGTCACTGCCACATAGAAAAGGCACTGGTCGTTTTCACGGACATCATCCATGATCTCCTCGATTTCTTTTTTCTCGGTACGCTTCGCATATGAGATTTCCGTAGAAAAATCATTGTTTTTGTTTCTCACACGCTGCTGCTTGATAATATCTGATTCGATACCAAGATACTTTTTCTGCAGGGTTTTCGTGGTGAGATCCTTCGGGATTGGAACCACATCAATACTGGTAATGGAATGAACCGGAAGAGATGTGATCTCATTTAAGAAGCGGTCTGACAGACTGCTCGGATACTTTTTAATAAACATTGCCCGGATATACTTTCCCTCATCCTCGATATGATCCGGGAAGTATTTCAGCATCCCGTTACAAAGATCATTGCGGAAATCCGCTCCTACTTTTCTGGCGTGTTTCAGATCAAAAGAAAATCCTTCCTCCTCGCCAAGATGATAGAAATCGTGAAGCACTTTGATCCGCTCATTGCCGCTTAATGCCACAATGTCTGTGCCAAGCTCTCCAAACGCCTTATGGATCGTTGTCTCCAGAGTGGCAAACTGTGCCTTTGCTTCCTCAAAGTTCTTTCGCTCGATCGTCAGTGTCAGATAACGCTCCTGCTCGATCCCCTGTCTGCCCTCTCGGATCTTATCCTCAATGATCTCGTTGTAGATCCTGCGGAATTTGTCGAATTCATCATACTGATACTGTAATAAAATCTCTTCTCGAAGATTCTGCATATCTTTATTCTTGTTGTTCACAGTGATCTTAAAGTTACAATCCAGTGAATTTAAGAACTTGCAGTATCGCTCAAAAATGTCAATCTGCTCCTCCTCATTCGTGGTGGTATAGTTAATGTCCCGGAAACGGTAACATTTGCTGAAGTGATTTCTGCTCACTTCAAAAATTCCATTCTCCGCCACCTTCATAATCTCTATTGTTTCCTGAATGGATTTGGGAGTCTTATATAATGGCACACTCGCCTTTTTTAACTCCTTAAATCCGTCTGCAAATAATCCCATCTGCATCTCCTCCTATCTCAAATACTTGTACCAATAAGCAGCCACACCGACTACGGCGATAAACGCTGCCATCAGTGCCATCATCAAAATCATCTTTTTCTGTGCTTTCTTAAAACCATCCTTGTTATCCGTGCTGCCGGCTTTCTTTTGCTTTCCCTTTTCCGCCAGATCCGACGAAATATCTGACATTTGTCCTTCCGTGGACATATAGGTCAGCGTCCGGTTGCCAAAAGCAAAGTGCAGCTTTAACTTCATCATTTCCACAAAAGTCATGCCGTTGTAGGAATAAAATCCGGTCAATGCAATCGGTGCAACCACCGGAATTGCAATGTAAGCACTGGTCGTCAGCCCCACATACGGATAAGTAAGAAGCACGATCCCACCTCCTACGATCAGGGAAATAATAGAAAAAATCAGTTGTCTGCCGGTAAGACCAAGTACAACTGATTCCTTGTAATTATCAATATTCTTATTTACTTCTATAACCATGCTAACGCCCTCCTCTGTCCTGTTCTATTTCTTCTGTTTTCTCTGCTTCCAGACCATTGATCTGTTCGTAGCAACGCATTCCATCCGGATCAATTTCTCTGAGCCTGTCCGGATCAAAGGTATAAAGCGGATATTCATGATAACCACTGACTGCCGTGAATCCGGAGAACTCTCCAAGCTCATTGTCTTTTATAAACTCCTCAGCCTTTGACAGGTTGTTGGTATCCACATACGCACAATATTCCGGACAAGGTGCGTCAATGTTTACCGTCAGATTGGCAAACATATCTGGTCCTTCATTCAGTCCAATATACAGCCGGTTATTATTCATATACCCCCTCACTGTTGCTGTCAAAGAAACCTCTCCTGTAAAATCACTGTTATATTTCATAATCTCTGGCATATTTCTCATCCTTTCCTATAATCCCAGTGCCTTACTGGTTAAACTCTGTGCTCCTTTCACACTTCCCACGGTAAGTGCCACCGTAAAAGTCATTTCACACAAATAAATCAATGTTTTCGTCCAGTCTGCATAATCTCCGGCAAAACTCGGCAGCCCCGCATTGATAAATGCATTGCATACCACGATCGCCAATGCCATCGTCACTGCCTCAAAACATACCGACAGAAAATACTTGCAGTATGTCGCACAGGTATGTGCCACCACTCGGTTTCCGCTCATCGTTGAAAACGCGATAGAACCAAGAGGCACGATCACAAGCAGCTTTAAGAAGCGGAAATATACCGTGTAGATCAAAAAGAAGCCGCAGATGATTACAATGATGGATAACAGTGATGCTAAGATCAGCATGATCAGACTTTCTCCAAAACCAAGATTCTTGATCACATCTGCCTGCTCAGCGGCAACCTTCAGCTCTATTCTTTCCCCTTCGGCAATGAGTCCTACCAACGCTCCCACCGACTGGAAAAACGCTTTCATGATCGTGACATTATTGGCTACCAGATATTCCGCAAGTCCAAGCCGGATCAGAATACGAAGGATTACTTCAAACCGCATCTCCTCCCGTATGTCGATGCTCTCCGAACAAAAGCCGATTACAAAGAATAGCACCACCAAAGAGGAGCCTACTGCCACAAAGACCGGCTCCAGTCCTTCAATGACATCCCACGGTTTCCCGTCCTTAAAGGCAGTAGGGGACTGACCAAGAAGTGCAAATACGAGGGATACCTGATTATTCCAAAACGCGAAGATCACATTCAGAAGATCTAAGATCTTATCCCCCAGCTTAAAAATGTCCATGTCATTTCACCTCTCTCTTTCTTAGAATCCAAGAAATGTCAGCACAGACGAAATGCCCGCCATCATAACTCCAGCTACTATTCCTTTCAGTGCAGAATTCATCGTAGAAGAATCCTGCTGTTGATATGCCTGTGCAAACTCCATCACATTCTTCGCCAGAATAATGACACCAACAGCACCGATCACAGCAATGATCAGAGTCTTTAAGTTATCTAATGGCTTTGTCACGGCTGCAGTACCGCCTCCGTCTCCTCCGGCGGCATAAACTTTTGTAGATACACTTGCCATCGTCATTATGGTTGCTGCCATTGCCGGCAGAAGCACTCTCTTTCCAAATCGTTTCATCTTATTTCTCATAGTCGAAAATCTCCTTTCCAAATAAAAACGGAGACAAAAAATGGATAGAGTTCATCTATCCAGCTTGTCTCCACCGGATGGATCAACTCCATCCACTTATCTTTCTTATATCTGATCGAGGATACCCCGTTATTACATCAAATCAGGCTTTCCCTGATGCGTCTGCATATCCATCACTCCTTTCCTCTCTAACACATCACTGTGCACTTTCGTACTGTCTGCGGATCTCCATCATCCTTGTGACCGGTGTATCCGGATAGAAATACGAAAGAATGATATCCTTTGGCACACGCACATCCATTGCCCTCTGTAACTCCGCTTTCTGTTCCTTCGTAAAGGACATATGCATCAGACGATATGGAATGTTATTGGATGCTTCTTCCTTTTCATCCTGTGCATACATAAGCTCCTCCGCCTGTTCCTCATGAAATTCCTCTACAGTCTGTGCTTCATCCAGATCCATAAACCGTTTCTTTAGATCCACCTGTCCAAGCAGTAAGAATTCCTCATAGGACAGCTTATCAATATACACCTGTTCCCCCTTTTTCTGCAGTTCCTCATAATAGGATAATGCCTTACCATTTAAGATGGTAAATGCCGGTTCTGTAACAGAATCTTCCGACACGCTGTTTCTTACATGCATATACGGCTCTCCCTCACCATCTGCACTCTGCGCAAACATTGGATGCCCGAACGGGCTAAACTTATCATCAAGGATTGGATCAAATCCACGGATAAAGATGAGACACTTTTTATTGTCCATCTTGCGTACTTCATCCGGCATCATAATCTCTCTTCCAAGGACATCATAGTTTCTGGAAGAGCTGCCTTGCCGTCCTCTCGTTTCACCACTGGATTTCTTATCAATCGTAGACTTTCCAAGCAGTTTTGAGATATATTCATGGGTACTCTGCTCATTTCCTCCTAAATACACCAGCGTATCACAGTTGCCGGGAATCGTTTCCCAAGTATCCTTAAACAATGCTTTTAGCTGTGCTAAATTCTGAATGATGATCACGGAAGAAATCTCTCTGGACCGCATCGTAGAAAGCAGGGAACAATAATCATCCGGCAGGGCAACATTTGCAAATTCATCCAGCATAAATGTGACATGGATCGGAAGTCTGCCGCCACAGTTAAAGTCCGCCTGAAAATACAGTTCCTGAAAGATCTGTGTATATAACATACCGATAATGAAATTATAGGTTTTATCCGAATCCGGGATCACACAAAACAGTGCTGTTTTCGTTTCCGCGTCCCCATTTACTCCTACACCAAGCTCTGCCAGATTAAGCTCATCCTTCGATAACAGGCGAAGAACCTGCTTATTCTCCAATGTTGCCAGTCTGGAATTGGCACTGATAATAATGGAACGAACCGTATCTCCGGCACCACGCATACACTTGTTATACTGCTTCACTGCCGGATGATTTAAGCCAAGCGGGCTGCTTTCCTCCAGAAATTTCATCCGGACATCAAGTGGAGATGGCTTCCCTTTTTCGGTCACTTCCGCTTCTCCCATCAGCTTTAATACAGTAGCAAAATTTCTTTTTTCCGGCTTTTCCTCCAGCCAGACATAATAAAAGAGAGCTTGTAAAAACAAGCCCTCTGCCTTTTCCCAGAAAGGATCGCTCGGAGTCGATCCCTTTCGTGTCGTATTACTCATAATGTTTGTAATCAGCTTGACCACATCCGTTTCTTCCCTGATATAAGAGAATGGATTGTAACAATCCGACTTGTCCATCTCCAACAGGTTGATCACTTTTACATTGTAACCATTCGCTTTTAACATTGCTCCGGTACTGCGAAGGATCTCTCCTTTGGGATCGGTAATAATAAAAGAACTGTTCATCTGCATCAGGTTCGGCTTTACCTCATAAAAAGTTTTTCCTGCTCCGGAACCACCGATGATCAGCATGTTGTTATTCAGCTTTGTTTGTCTGGTGTTCAGACTCATACGCACATTCTGACTTAGGATACGGTTATTCGTCTCCTCTTTATCCGCTAATACCTTATTAACCTGTTTCACATTTGCCAGTTTGGAAGTACCAAATTCCTTTCCGGGCATATAATTTCGCTGACTGGTATAATACATCACCACACCAATCGCATAAGCAACCAGTGCATAGCCTATCATGCGAAATGTGTACTCATTAAAATAATCCTTTAAGGGATAGGCACATACCATCTCGAACCGTTCCAGGAAAGCATTAAACTCAATGCCCTCCCTCCATGCTCCTGCCACAAGATAACCTAGATAGGAGGCAAGCACAGCTCCAAGCACGATCAGCAAAATATTCGGTTTCTTCTTTGTTGTCTGCATGACTATCTCCTCCTTACTTCGCTGTGGGTACGGATCACATTCTTATCCGGTGACTGTTTCACTTTCTGATATCTTTCTCTGACCGTCCGCTCCACCCGGTCATAATGCTTGGCATACAGATCTTCTCCCTTCATGGTATAAAGGACACGGTTATCCTCGGAATAGATCTTATAATCCTTTTCCTTATCCAGATAAGTAAGAAGCGTCTTTCCATTGTGAATTTCCATAATGTCCTCTTTTCTGATCCAGATATAACCCACATTGCTGCCATACATCCCCGGTACTCTGGTTTTCACCGCATGGTCATTCTCCGCAGCGATCAACTGCTTCGTGATCGTAATGTCCGTCAGTGCTGTATTCTTTGCCGCAGCAATCTGACGCATCCGGTTTGATAATTCCCGGTATCTGTTGATCCTCTTCTCAAAAGACTCCTGATCCATCACCACCGGATAATTTCCCTGTCCATCCGGTTCCGACACAACACCAATCGTCTTTAACTTATGGAGCACATCTTCAGCCTGCTTGGATTCCATCTGGAAATCATTCTGAATATCCTCCACACGGATCGCCTTTTTCTCCATAGCATAGTGACCAACCTTTTCGATCAGCCCGTCAAGGATTGGTTCAGTTACATCCGTGTGGAGACTCTTTTTTCCCTTTTTTTCTTTCTCCAGAAAATCAAGAAGCTGATTCAACTGCTCCTCGTTGCCATTCTTCAGATATTCGTCCATATCAAACATACGACCGTTCTTTAACTTCTGGCAGATCATACGAAGTCTCGGTGCCGCTTCACTATGAAAAAGCACCTCCGTGATCCCATCCTTTCGATCTGCATCCGGCATCACAGAATATAAAATGCCGTATTTCTTTGCCAGCTTCTGAAACTTTTTTAAGTCCTCATCCGCAAAGGTAAGTACCTGTATGTCTCCACCTTTTTCCAGCAATCCCTTCAGATTGGTCTTACCCATCGTCTTTTCATGTTCCAAAAGACCGATCAGAAGATTCACGGCTTTCTGCATCATCTCAATGGAGCCGCTTCCCACTTTCATGGCAATCTCAATCGTATCGTAGCCGACACGGATAATCTGTACTGCATCACTTATCTCCGACATCCACGCTCCTCCTCTCTCACTTCATAGGCATGGTTTTCAGCCACTGCCATTTCTTCCTGCCTTCTTGTTTCGGCTGTTTCACGAAGTTTCTCACGAATTGCCTGTTCATCCATCTTTGATAACTCCGATGTACTGACCGTGATTCCCTTCTTAGCAAGAAGTTCTGTGATCCTCTGCAATGCTTTCTTTTCTACGTCTCGGTAGATAATGATCGCATTCAAAAGATTTTCCAACTTTTCCTCAATTACCTGTTCTTCTCTCGACATCAATTACCGCCTCCTACTGGTACATCTTATCTGCAAGCAGGATCTGAATCGCCTGCGCCATCTCTTCCACATCAAAGCCACTGTTTATGATGTCCGACACTTCCGTATCCGTAAGACCGGACTCAATCGCTACCTGAATCTGTTCCATCTGGCTTTTGGAAAGGTCTGCTTCTTTCATCTGCTGGATCAGATTATATTTGGCTTTACTGCGAAAACACTTCTTCCCGGCAAGGGCTAACAGATGCTCCGGTCCTTTCTTACGGATGTGTTCTATCTGCACGATCTGTGTTCCCCCATAACGGTTTGGAACAACCGCCTGATAACCAGCCTGCCATCCTGGTGTCGTTTTCTTTTCTTCTGCTACGCCCTCATTCACAGGCACCGTCCGCTCCACATCCTCCACAGACTGCGTCTGATAAGTCTGGTTCAAAAGTTGTCGCTCCAACTCTCTGCTATCCCTTTCTTGGATCTGTTTTTCCAGTTCTCCGATCGTCCGCTTCATCTCTTCCATCTCCTTTCGCAGATTTCGTGATTCCCGCAAAGCATCGTCTCTCTCATCAAGGATCTGGTTTTTCTGCTTCCGGTACTCATCCATTTCCTGATCCATACTTTCACGAAGTTTAGAAACCGACTGATTCTCCTCCTGCATCTGCTCCAGTTTTCTGGTAAGCTCTGCTTTTGTTTTCATCAGTTTGTTGAGCTGATCCTGCTGTGTGGAAAGTTCTGCTTCTTTATGCTCCAGCTTTCCTTCATACTCCTTGCGGATGCTCTCCTCATCCACCGACTCAGTTTTTGGCATCTCATCCAGCTTTTTACTGACCTTCTCAATCAGCTCCGCATTCTGCGATAAAGCCGATAACTGCTCACTGATCGAATCAAGCACCTCTTTTACCTTTTCGTTTTTCTCCGGCACCGCCTGCTTTGCTTCTGCCAGACTATCCTTTACTGCCTGAAGCGCCTTACTGATTGCATGCGCTTTCATATCCGAAGTAACATTCTTCTCGATCACATCCACGGGAACCTCTGACGTGAAACGCAGGATTGTCTTAATCTGCTCTGCACTGTATCCTCCCTCTGCCAGATGTCTCACAAAATCTTCATTAACCTCATTCCTCAGTGCCTGTGACAACTGCTCTGCCTGTCCGGCAGAAAGCTTTACATCCATATAGATTGATACCTGCTTAAATGGCATCCCGTATTCTGCCATGTCATTTCTGGCAAGCTCGATCATTTCCTTAGAAAATCCCTGTGAACGCCATTTCTTAATGGCACTGCTGACATCAAATTCACTGGGACTTTTTAATACCTCATTCTCCATATTCTGTACCATCCTTTCCATAAAAAAAGACAACCTACCGTTTTGGCTGTCTGGTTTCTCTTTCTCTATTCTCAATCATCTTCTGCTCTCGCTGTTTTTCCAGGCGATCCGTTAATTCTGTGATCATCTTTTCTGCAATGACTCGGCTTCGATGCACTGCCTGCCGCTTCTCATAATTCTCGGCAATCCGGTTATGAATTCCGTTCTGGATCATGTCTACCTGCTCTTTCGTATATCCCTGTTCTTTTAATTTCTCCTTCAGGGATTCATAATCATGATATTCCTTCTCAAAGAACTCATCCCCTTCCAGATAACTATGGTACGCAGGCTGTAACTGCTCCATTTCCTCTGCTGTCTGAAATAATCCCGAAAACCGCTTTTCTTCTTTACTAAGACTGCGCCGTTCCCGTCTGCTTTCTGCCTCTTTTTCCTTTAGGTTGCTGCAGGCAGCTACCAGTTCCGGCAATGTATGAATCTCATTCTCTACCAAAAACATATACTGGTCATGACATTCATTCAGCTTCCGGATCTCATTCTTGTACTGCCAAGCCTTGCTGTAAGGAAGCCGTTTCAATTTACGAATCCTGCACACCTTCGCATAGTAGGTCTTCTGTATTCCGGTGAGCTTCGTTCTCGGCAAAAACTCATCTTCCGGAACCGTAAGAAGCCCTTTCTCTGATCTGTTTGCATAGGATTTCAGATCTTCCAAAGCAATTCTCTGTTCAATCCTATCCTCCGTATATTCTTCCCCCAGAGATTTACATCTGCAGTATCGCTGCATCCCCGGTGGCTTTACAGCAAGATATTTATTCTGCTTGATCTCGTATCCCATCTCTTTTAACATATCAAGAAATTCTTCCATATCATCGGACTGCAGGATACACGCATCCAGATCCCTCCGGATCATATCTCTCCAGATCAGCTTACCATCCCGAAACTCGTTCCAGTCCTTGTAATACTCATTCTTATGCTGCCCTGCCATTTCAATCTCCATCGTGGCAAGACCATATTCCTCACACAAACGGTTTGTGATCGGCTGGATCACCTTTGCCCAGTCTCCCTTTTCATAGCGGTACTTTCTTCCGGTAATACCATTCACGCTGTTAAAGATAATGTGTCCGTGTGTATGTGCCGTATTATCATGCACCGCATAGATCGCTTCATAGCCTTGACCAAGATATTCTTCCACAAATTTTCGGATGATCTCGAAAGCAGTCCCCGGTTCCACATTTTCTTCCTCAAAAGAAATGATGATGTGATACCCCTGCCTTTTATCTGTCTTTCCAAACTTCTGCTTCGTTGCAAGCATCTGGTCAAATGCCTTTTCCGGCTGGCAGTTAATCCCCGTTACATAACGCATATTTTGCGTCTTGTTCGGATCTATAATATAAGTAATCGCCGTCTGCAAATGTCTCCCGGCAAACTTTCTCCCACAGTCATTGATCGTAAGAATCTTAGTGATAGCCACAGTCGTCCACCACCTTTGCCAGCGTTTCATTCAAACGCCGCATATAGGCAATGAGTCTTTCCTTATCCGCAGTACGATACAGATTAGAGTTATTATTAAACACAATCTCATTGATGTTGACTCCGATCCGGTTGACCTCATTGATCAACACCTTGATTCCACCACGGATCTCCGGATAATCACTGGGCTGCTGTGTGATCAGCAAGCGGAAATAATCGGATTCTGTCATTCCCGCTTCTTCTGCCTTTTTACGAAAAGCAGCGGCATCATCTGTCGTCAGACGATAATGCTTTACCACATCTTTCGCCATCAGCGCTTCCTCCCTTCTTCCCTATGTGCTGCATCCTGATACTTCATATCTTCATGGACCGCCAATGCTTCCGGCATCTGTCCTCCCGTCTGCCCGATCATGGCTCTCGCAACATTTCTCACATCACGACCATAAATTGTCTGGGCAAACATTTGATTCAATGCCGTCTCATCCTCCTTCAGTGCATCATAGGTAAACTTATATTCACAATATTCCGCAAAATCTTTCGGATGATCGACAACCGCCCTTGCTTCCTCTAACTGTTCATAATTCCATTCACAGACCAGATCAATTACCTCATCCATGGTATAAGGAACACGCTGACCGTTTTCTTCTGAAATATCCACACGCATCAGCTTTCCATCATCCAATGTGAGCATAAAATCATGCCCCTGCATATAGCCAAGAATCACTTGTGCATCCTCTTTGGAAAGTTTGATCTCTGACTGCAGTGCGTTGATCGTGATCAAAAGCTCCGACGGTTGTTTGATCTCATATACATCGCTCATCTTCCGGTACACCTCCTTTTCTTTATCCGTGCCAACTTTCAGGTTACATTTCCGTGGGAGTTCGGAAACCACGCCTTTGTGGTTTCGCCAGATACGCATTTTGTGTCACAAAATGCCAGCAAAAAAAGATTTTGGCTGTCTGGTTAGGGGAGGTCTCCGCTTCCGCTCCGGTCCGCACTAAACAGATGTCCACCGGACATCTAGTGCCCCCTAAAACCCCCATGTTTCTCACGAAAGATTCCAAATGATATAGGAAATGCTATCAAAATTCCCAAAATATATAGAATCTGATAGCATTTTTCCTTAAAAGATATAATAAGTGATAGCATTTTCATCACCCGGATTTGTTCGTGATATAGTTTTTGATAGCAAAATCCAAAAAATATATAGTTTCTGCTATCAGATTATCTCAAAATATATAGCTTTTGATAGCACACATTCTTCCTGTTTCCGGCAGATATATAGTTTTTGCTATCTTTTTTCAAAAATGATATAGAAAGTGCTATCATTTGAAGCGTTTTTCTATAGGATTTGATAGCATCTTATTTTTCCGCTCAGAAACAAGCCATTCATTCACATCTTTATATTGGGATGGGACAAATCCACCCGATACTGAATATCCAAGCCGTTTGTACTTTTTCATCATCTGCTGTTCTGCCTTCTGTCCGGGTTCATCATTATCCAAACAAAAACTGATCTTACGGATAGCCGGATAATCTTTCAGATATCTGTCCAAAGGAACATCTGCCACCATTCCAAGTGCAAGCAGGTCGCATTGCTTATCCGGATAGATTGTCATATAGCTTAAAAGATCAATCGCCGCTTCAAACACCACAATCTCAATACAAGCCTCCCGGTGTAAATGAAATCCATACTGTTTGTCGTTGCCCTCCACATCACACTTAAAGCTCTTTCCACTCCGGTCAAACACTCCCCGCATACTGGCAAACTTCGGAGTACCGCTTGCATCCGTCCCCACAAAGACTACATTGTGATAATTCTTTGCTTCATAAAGGATGCCGGCTTTTACAAAATAATCTACCACCTCTTTAGCAATTCCTCTCTGATTCACCAGATAGTTATACAGATAAGCATTACTCCCGGCATACTCCGGAAGTACAAATTCTTTTCTTTCCTCTGCTGCGATCCCGTTTGGTAAGATAACACCATGCAATGTTTCCTTTGATTCCAGTCTTTTATACCCGGTAAAATCAAGGAGCCAGAACACAGCTTCTTTTACATCCATTCCTGCAAACACCCGTAAGAAATCAATCTGGCTTCCGCCATTCTCTCCTTTCTCATACCTTCTGGACCATCGAAACCAATGTGTCCGGTTATAGATCCGGATGGAATCCATTTCCTTTAAGGTATGGTACTTCCCGATCCGCCGGACGGTATATCCCAGATGAGATGCCACAGCACATAAGTCTACCGACTTCGCGATCCTAAGTTCTTCTTCCGTGAACCTCATGAGCATCTTCTCCTTTCTCCGCAACAAGCTGTTCATTCCAGTCCATGAAATGATAATCCTCTGCCAGATGAATACATGGATTCTTCATAATGCCCTTTTCCCGAAAGCTGAAATATTCCTTATTATCGCCTCCCACGATGATATGGTCCATCAATGGAATCCCGACAAGACCGGTTACCTTCTGCATCCGATCCGTTAGACGAATATCATCCTTGGATGGTGTCAGATCACCGGAAGGGTGATTATGCACCATGATCAATCTGGCAGAGTTTGATAAAATACTGGCTTTGAGCATGTCTCGCGGATTTACTACGGAATAATCGAGTGTACCGGCACTGACAAAACTGCAGTTGATCGGTGTACCATCTGCTTTTAAGTTAATGACGCAGATCAGCTCCCGATCCATATCACAAAGCACCTCACCAACCAGATGAACGGCAGCCTGCGGGCTGTTAAGCTTCTGGTCCGAATAAATGGGAGCATCTCTTACAAGCCGGATACTTACCACATCCAGCTTAAAAGCATCACGACTCATCCTCTGTCACCTCTTCTTTCGGAAACTCTACCGTCACCACCGTATCTTCCGGCTGACTCTGTAACAATTTCTTTAATTCCTCTACACTGTATCCACTCTGATCTGACATCGTCTACCTCCTATCTCGCCGGACCTTCCTTTTCATAGATCATCGGCGGCTCTGCAATAACACCGTCTAACCCCTTTTCCGGCACATCTGTGGCAAGCTCCAGCTTTCTGAGATCCTTATCATAATGGTATACATTATTGGACAGCCGCTCATCCAAGGTAACAGCAGTCATATTGACATCGTGAACCATTTGTGCCAAATACTCCGGAGCTCCCATCTCTACAGATACTGCGATGGTTTCATGGATAGAGGAAGGGAGCAGATATAGATCCGTTCCTATCTGCTCTGCCAGTTTATGAAGATTTTCCTCATATAACATGGATGCCGCTCCATTTATTCCCATCTCATTCGTGATCACCCACAAGTTTTTCTCCGGAGGTATCTCATCAAACACTCCCATAGATTCCAGTATTTCTTGTGGCATTCCATCTTCAACTGCCAGATCTGCCATCACTTCCTGCATTGACTTTACTCTTGGTGGGCAGATACGCTTTGTATTCTCCACCGCATGCTGAAATAACTCTTCCTCTGTAAATCCACGAGCGGCTGCAAAATCATTGGTAATGATCATACTCTGCATTCCATCCCGATCCACACATACTACCCATCGGTAGATCACAGACAGATCCTGAAAGCTTCTGTTGGGAACATCTTTTAAGAGTTCCTCATTCTGTGTGGAATTGACTAAACAAAGGACCACATTGTCCTGAATCTTGTCAGCATCAAGCACCGGATTTACTTTGCTCATCTCTTTCGTAGCTTCCACAACCGCATCTGCTACTTCCGCCAAAGTCGTCTGGATATCCTCATTCTGCTGATAATGCTCATACATCTCCTCCAGATAAATGTTAGGAGCTTTATTGCGATCCGGCAGCATTACCGTCAATGCATGTAATGTCCGATTTACTTTTGGCACTGCGTGCACAGATACGGATGCCTCTTTATATTCTGCCGGAAGTGAATTTAAGATATTGTCTTTCACTACTTCCTGAAACATATTAAAATCCATCATATAATTATCATTCCTTTCTCAAATAAACAGGAGAGGTTATTTTCATAGCCTCTCCCTAAACAATCCATATGAAGTTTTATCAAACTTTTCTTCTTTTCCTTCTACGGTTCAGATAAATCCCCGCACCGATCAGGAATCCTCCTGCTACACCAAACAGCCAAGGCTTATAACCTCCACCGGTCTGTGGAAGTTTCGGCTTCTCCGGCTTATTCTTCAGCTTCAGTGTATAAACTACATTCTCCACGGCACTGTCATCATACTGAAGCAGCACTTCGTGCGGTGTCGTATCAATGACATACCCTTTCGCAGCCTTTGTCTCTACGACATAATAAGGAATATCTTTCTCGAAGTTCCCCTCTTCATCGTAAGTGCCGATATCAAGCAGATCGGTTTTAGCATATCCCTTTTTGTCTGTGATAAGTTTTGCAAGCACTTTTCCATCTTTATTACGAAGTTCAAACTCTACTCCCTTGATCGGAGACTTTGTCTTACTGTCCGTTTTATAGATTTCAACTGCTCCCTTCACTCTTTCATCAGACATTGCAACCTTTTGGATCTCCCCGGTTTCTTCTACCGTAAATTCCACCTCATTGGCGATCAGATAACCATATGGAGAAGCAGTTTCCTTCAAGGTGTAATCCCCTGCCGGGATTGCTTCTAACTGGTGCGGCTTTCCATCGGTTACCCAGGATGCATACACCTCGCCATCGGAGTCAATCACCTCTAAAGTTGCACCTTTTAATTCTTTTTCGGTTGTAATGTCCGTTTTAGATACTTCTACAATGATCGGTGTCTCTTCAACCGTGATCTCTTTTTCAAGAACTGCCGTCAAAGGATCTTTATAGGTAAAGTCCACATCGTAGACCGTATCATCCATCACATAGCCTTCCGGAGATTCCACTTCTTTTACATAGTAGTTTGCCAGAGGAAGATCTGCTGCAAAGATTGCCTGTCCGCTGGCAGTAGTCACTGCAGTATCCACCATTGTGTCCGCCTTTACCGCAACTTCACCGTTTACATCAAGAATGTCCTCCTTCGTAAATACACCATAAGTTGCACCCTCTACCGGATTCTTTGTCACACCATCTGTTTTGATCACACTGAGTTTTGTCTTTACTCTCTCATTCACAAAATCAGCATTTCCATAAACCACATCTGTATGGTCATCCTTATAAGTAAGCTCTACCGGGAATGGCTCCTCGCAAAGCACAAATCCCTTTGGTGCTTCGATCTCAACTACCTGATACTTGCCGAGCGGAAGATCCTCCATAGATGCTTCCCCATTCTCATCGGTAGTCAGCGTGGCAACAACCGCTCCTGCAGATGCCGGAACACCATTGATCATTTCCAGTGTGCGTTTTCCGTTCTCATCTTTCTGATGATCCGGTGTGTAAATATCCTCTGCTGCAATCAACTGGAATACAGCCCCCGCAAGATTCTGTTCCTCATAGATAAAATCAAGACTTCGATCCTCTTGATCAATGGCACTCATAATACGGTCAACGATCGTATCATACTCTGTACCGGTAAGTACCTCACCGGCTTTGGTAATACTGATACTTCCCTTTACCGGAGTATCTTGAATCACAACTTCGATCACAGGATCACCATCACTGTCCTCTTCCACCTTTACGGCTCCATCCTTTTCCACCACGAAAGGAAACTCTTCCTCGGAAATCAGATAGCCATCCGGAGCAGTGATCTCTTCCACCTGATAATTGCCATATTTCAGTTTCAATGGAGTAGTGATCGTTCCAGAATCATCGGTTGTAAATTCACTCACTTTATCCTTTCCAACCTTCTGTGCCACATACTCATCGGTATCTGTATTCCTGATCTTGAACGTAACACCGGAAAGACAGATCGTGTTGCCACTTTCTGCATCCTTTTTCACCATCCGGATATATGCCTTAAATGGTGCATCGTTTAAGATCCGGTATCTCTGCGGTGTTCTGGAATCCTCTGTCACCTCGACCGTAAAATCATCCGTCTTATACAGATTGTGAGGTACTTTCGTCTCCTTCACAAGATATGTTCCGTATGGAAGTTCCTTAGAGCAGGCATAGCCTTTCTCGTCAGTGACCAGAGTGTCATAGACCTTAGCCGCATCCCATCCCACCTTATCAATCTCAGACTGAAGTTTCACGGTAAATTCTGCACCTTCCACATAATCCGTCTCCGTATCGTCCCCATCGGTTGATACTTTGATGATCTCAAAAGGCTGCTTCTTTACTGTTTCTACCACATGGCGGCTAACAGAAATGTTCTGGTGTGTATTTGGCTCTTTGGAATAATCAACCTCATACTTTGTTTCATCAAGCAGATATCCTTCACTTGGTTCGATCTCCTGAATATAATACTTCCCGTAATAGAGATTTCCAAAGTTAAAGTTTCCCGCTTCATCTGTCTTCACCGTTGCAAGAAGTGCTCCTGCATTTGCCGGTGTTCCGGTACTGTAAAAATCCGTCCCCGCAGTCGATGTGATGTTATCGTTTCCGGCATAGGATACGATCCCTCTGCCATCCGGATAATTCACAGTCTCCAATGCATACAGTCCATAGGTTGCACCGGAAAGTCTGGCGTCCCCCTGTGGATCAGAAGTTTCTTTGTCTTTCTTATCAACGGATACATCACAGCGGATCGGCGTATTGGTCATTTCCACCGTATCGAATGAACCATAATCCGGCTTTACTTCCCATACCTTTCCATCATCACGGTATCCATCCGGGACAACCACCTCTTTCACATAATACACATCCTGCTGTTTCACAAACTTCTCAGATGCCGCTCCGTCCAGATCTTCATCATAATAAAATACCGGTACTTCTGCTCCGGTATCACCATTCATCAATACCCTCTGGGTGCAGGAAGCATCTTTAAACACGGCAAAACCGGCGCCTTTGACAACATTTCCAGACTCAGAATCCGTCTTCTGTACGAGAACACCTACCGTTTCCGGTGTCTCCTTTGCCTCAAAAGCTTTTCCGGCTTTTGTAACCTTTCCACTCTCATCATACTGTGTAAAATACTCCAGACCGATTTCATACACATTTTCATCCACCTGATAACCATCCGGAGCTTTTACTTCCTTCAGGTAATACTTGGATTCTGTCAACACCTCAACACCGGATGCTGCCAAACCGTCTGAATTGGTAACATTCAGTTTACACAACAGATCCGTGCAGGCACTATCCTCATAAAGATAATACTTTGCTCCAGCTACCGGAGTTCCTTTGTAAGAATCTGTCTTATGAAGCTGAAAACTTCCCAGCTTGTAGTTTGATGTTACCTTAACTGTCGCTTCATCCGATTTCTGATCTATAAACTCCTCCAAAAATGTGATCTTCTGCTGAGACACAACGGTCGGTGTCCACTTGGAACCACCCTTTTCATCACTGTATGCTTTTGCCCTTACTTTAATGGTGCTGTCATTCTTCGTGATCTTATCCATCGCCGTCTGATTACAGTACAGATAAAAATTGGATGACGCCTTTGACGCATCCGTCTGTGCCACACAGATATCATACTTCTTCAGATCGTTTTCATCATCAATCTTAGAGGCATCCGTTTTGATCTCGCCCGTGGTAAGACCTGCCGGAGCACCGCTGATCGTGTATTTGATGTTTTTGATCGTCCCCTTCTTCGTGCGGACAAACTTCTCCTTACTGCGGTATAACCCGTCAGCCACCTTTTCCCATTTACTCTTTGTCGGAGAAATAGAGTAGCTGATCGACTTGGTCAGTCCGTTGTCATTGTAGTCATCCGTGCTGTACTTCTTCGCATCTGCTACAAGTGTAGAAATCTTTGAGTACGTCCCGGTATTGCCTTTACCATAGTAGCTGAGCTTGACTTCACCATTCAGCACATGAATAGCTGCACCGGTAATGAAGTAATCTTCTGTCGCATGTCCGGAAGAATACTTGCTGTTGTGACAGGTTTTATTTAACTCTCTCACACCGTTCACCAGACAATAGGTGATCTCTGGCTTCACTTTCTTCGTACTGCTGGATTTGCTCACTGTTCCGTTTGTTGTCTTTTTATTCAGATCCAGACAATAAACAGAGTGGTGGTAATAATCCCCGGACTCCGAAATATATTTAACCCCCATGGAACGACCACAAAACTTTGCATAACCGGAAAATCCCACTTTCATGGAATCTTTACCATCTTTCGTTCCTGTTGCCGGTGCTGCCTTCAGCATGGCAGCCGGTGCTCTCTGAATGGATAATCCCTTTACGATCTGCGTATCAAGGTCAATATATTCCGTATCTTCACTTCCGGGGGCAGGCTCCTCGTCATCAGCAGTTTCCGTAGTATCCTCTGTCGGAGCTGCTTCTGTGTTATCTGTCTGCTCCGTAGTGATTTCTTTCACCGCGATGGTTCTATGCACCAGATAGGCATCCTTCCCGCTGACAGGTTCAACCTTATAGTAAGTATCATAATCACCCTGCTTGTCTGCATCAAAACTTCCCTGATCCGGATAATAGCTTACTGTCACTTTTTCCTGCTCATAAACGATTCCTTCCATATCATTCTCAATATCAAATCCATAGCCGGCGGCGATCACAATATCACCAGCCGTTACCACTTCATCTTCATCAAGATCAGCACGGGCATCGGCATCATACACTGCAAGCGTCTTTGTATCCTTCTCCTCATCGGAACCGGAAGCAAATACATTACTGCTTGGAAGTGCAGCTCCAACCGTAAGAACCGCAGCCATCATCATCGCAACTGCTCGCTTAAAAATCTTCTTATTCATTCGCTGTTCCTCACTTTCTGAAATATTCTCTGTGCGAATCATAATTCCCGCCGTCCACCAGAGATTGTGAGGATTCTCCCCGACTCTCCGGCGAAAAAAAGGCACACCTTGCGGCATGCCTTTTACCCATCAAGTCGGTTCGCACAACCAACTTCCCTTATTCCATTGTAATATAATCAATCAGCCGTTTTCCTGTTACGGCTTCTATATAAAGAATCATTCTGATCATCTTCATCATGGTTGTCACCTCCTCTCCATTCGTCCACAACTAAAAATCAATAACATAACCTTCAGGATGTCACAGCTAATAAGAAAAATGATTTTAAGGATCTCCAAAACTGCAAGCAGTAAATGCAATCCCAGCCATGCACCTCCCTTTATCACCGATAAAAGAAAAACCATTATTGTACTGATCACTCTTCTTACCATAACCATCCCTCCGATCATGCCCATTTCATTACATTGTCTACCATTTCCTCTGTAACTTCATCTTCCTTTTTCGTTCCAGTTTCCTTTACCGTTTCCTTTTCAATAGGAGCACTCTGTACCACCGCTGGTTGTCGCACCATTGCAGTCATCATTGTGTCCGCTAAATGAACAACGAAATCCTGATACAGCTCCTTGCGAAGTTCTTCTCGTATCCGATTCTCCATGACCTCCAGTTCTTCACTCGTTACATATTTCTTTTTCTCATCCTCATCTGCAGTTTCCATCCCCTCCGACAACCTGCAGATATAAGATTCGATTGCTTCCATGATAAACTGTGTCTTGGATTTGTATAAATCTCTGTCCAGATTATTTAATATCCTCAATACCTTTACATGCTGCGGATTATCCGGACTAAAACGAAGGCAAAACTGTTCATACTGTTGGCGTCCCATTACAATCCCCCCTATCCAGCTCGATGAATCACTCTCTCAAGATAAATCTTGCCGAGATAATCAAAGCCTTTCGCATTTGCCCGGATATCTTCAATGTATCTGACATTTCTCTGCTGCATCTGTCCAAACCGTTTCATTACCGTTGCACCACCGCCCACAAAGATGATCGGTGTCAGATCCATGTTGTAACCAAGCTCTCTGATATAATTTGTGATCGTCTCACAATACTTGTGAAGTTCTTCTAGAATAATGTCCTTGTACTGATCCGGCAAATCGTCTGCTCCATTGAGCATGACCTGTTGAATGTCATACTCATCCACCTCTGAATTAAGCTTTCTGACACATTCCTTATTAATCTGTTGGATACAGGTAATAATACCGGAGTTCTTTGTCACACAAACCGATTCATCCGGACTTTGATTGATGATCGGCATCAGATCAACGGTCCATGAACCAATGTCAACAACAAGCACCTTTGCCGGAAACTCACTGATCTGACTGGCAACCGCCGCAAAGCACTGTGGATATACCGAAATCCGTTCAATCGTAATATGATACTGCTTTTTCTCATACTTAAATGTTACTTCGCGGTTCTGATCTAGATACTTGATAAATGCCTCTTTCTCTTTACCAAAACGGGTAAGAGGAAGTCCCACTGCCCAGTAGACATTAGCAGTTCTCTTTCCAAGCCGGTCTAACTCTTTGGCTGTCGCAGCTAATGAAAGCAGATAATAATTTTCATCCTCCACCTTGCTGTCCTTGACCTTTAATCGCTCGCTTCCGACCTTATAATACTTTCCATCTTTCTCCAAGACGTTTTCAAACAATGCCGGCTCCGTGGTAATCTCACGAATCCCGGAAGTAAAAGTCTCATGTACTGTTTTCATATTTGACCAGCCGTGGTCAATGGCGATAACTACTGTATTTTTATCCATAATGATCCTCCTTTTCCTTAGCAAAACTATCATTTTTATTGTTCCAAGGTTCTTTTTCATTGGAGGCTTTCTTATTCCTCCCCAGTATTTTCTTCATACAAGGAAAACAATAATCTTGTTCCTGTCGGTACGGACAACCTTCGCAGTCTCTATCCCGCTGCTCCTTTTGATCCGACTTATCAGGCATCCTCTCTGTAAAACATTTTTGTGAGATACAACGACTACTATTTCCCCAAAAATACCTGCATTTCATACAATCTTGTATTTCATTATCCAAGCGATCTTGATATTCCACATCTATATGATGTGGTCTTTTTCCTGATCCTCTTTGAATGATTCCCATTTCCTACATCCTCCTGTAAACAATTCAGTATATTGAATGCTCTTTAAGCATGTAGGTACACATTTTAAATTCATCGTCCTTGTGTACTAAGGAATTACAATCATGTCACATTCGTGAGCACGAGGCTGAATTTATCAACCATCTCCTCTGCTGCCATTTCGAGGACCAGGAGATCCTATAATCTCCTTCATGCGTAATTATCATTCTGCCATGCCAAACATCATTATCTGCTCCATCTTCATCTCTCGATCCTTCGACTCTCATCGCAAATTATCACTGATTATTGTTATGATTACACACCAGAAATCTCCATGTTGTAATTGATGATATTCAATTGTCCACAGGTATTTTCAACCTGTAGCCATAGAATACACTCTTTGAAACAAATTGTATTGAACTTTAAAAGACCAATTTAATCCTTTCAAGTTCTCTTTTGTGAACCTTTCGTATTTATTATACAGTTCCCTTTTGTGAACGTCAATATCTTTTTATATTTTTATTTCACATTTGTGAACTATTATGGTATTATAATTAAAATAAACGCTGAATAATGGGAGGTATATATGAACGCCGAAAGCATCGCCGACAAAATCAAAAGATATCGTAAAATAAATAATATGTCGCAGGAAGAACTAAGCGCTCTCTCCGGCATCAATGTGTCTACCATAAAGAAATACGAATGCGGATACCGTAATCCAAAACCAGATCAGCTCGTCAAGATAGCAAATGCACTCAATGTTAGTGTTTTGGTATTCCTTTCCTTTGATCTCACTACTACCAGTGATATTCTTGCATTACTTATCAAATTAGCTGAAAACTCCGATTTGGAGATAGAATGTCAAAAAGATAACTCCGATAATTATGTAACAAACACGATTTCGTTGTCTTTTAAGAATCCTGCTATAAATCAAACCCTTGTAAGATATCTGAAATACAAAAAGGCATTGGAATCATCAGCAAACTCTTCTACAGAATCTGCTTCTAATCTCCAACGCCAGTTAGATGAACTATTAATTTGTAAGAAATAAGTGGCTGTAGGAATAATTTTTAAAGCTTCATTTATTGATTCATTTATAGCTTCATTTATTGATTCATTTCTATACTTCCCCTCACCTTATACCAAAGCATCACTAATCTTCATCCTTATTCCTTCTGGTATCGTGCCAATTTCCTTATCCCCCTTATAGGATATTATTTCATATTTTGATTCATTGGTCTGCTTACAGAAAATGAAATCCACTTCATATAACTCTCCGAACTTTTCATTTCCAATTTCTTCTATCCGAAAAGAATATGGCACCAGACAATCATCAATCAATTTTCCGTGCTTATCTCTATTTTCTCCGCATAATAAAATAAACTGCAAATCTGTAATACCTATCTTGTAATTTGCTGTAAAGGTAACTACATCCTCAGTGATCAAAACTTCCATATTCGTAATCCTGTATAAATCCTCTAAATGATCCGTCTTTTTTTCTGCTAGATCATACGGATGATCTTTATCAAAGAAAAACTCTTGTACTTTCAAGCCATTCTTGGTTTTCGCATGTTTATAAAACTCTTTTGCCTTTAATTTCGTATTTACGCCAGTCAGATGTAAAAAAGAAGAATTTTTGAAAACCACTTCAATGCTTTTTCCTTCATATACATACATAAAAGTTTTTCCAGCCAAATATCTCTGATAATTCTTCGCAGCATTATGTATCTTCTTCAAAATTGCAGATTTTCCCATTAGTACTCCTCTCTAAATAAAAAAGGGAAGCGAAAACGCTTCCCTCTGAATAACCACTGGCAGTTCGCTTGAACATTTCTGCTCAAACCAAAAGCATATGACTTAATCCTCATACTGGATATGGCAACATCACCTCAGATACTGTGCCACGCAGGTCGCTATAATGTATCACTATAGCAAATCCACAAATATTTTACATCCTTTGTGCGGATGTCCAGTGCTTTCTACTATTATATTATGCCCATATAATCCATTTGTCAATCAATTAATTGATTTTTTTCAATAATTGACAAGCATCCGTCACGCAATCTATAAGATTCATATTTTTTGAGTACCGAGGCTCGTGATATCACTTCTAGTTTCATATTTTTCTTTTATCCATCCACTTGCCATGTACCAATTATGTACCAATTTTCTACTGAATAACATAAAGTTATAACAACTTTTATCGAACTAATTTTTATCGCAATCTCCCATTTTATAAGGCTTTAAGGACATTTATCAAGATATAGAAACCTACATCGAAATTGCTAGTAAATCACAAATCATAGTTTCATTTTCTATCTTTCCTTTCTTTGTTAAGCCTTTATTTTATGGTGTTTCGGCGTAACTGCGGCAAGCGTTTACACCATTTTTTACACCATTTTCAGCATTCTTTCAACTTTTTCTACTTCCTTCTTCTTTTCATCATCCGTCAAATGGACATACAAATTCATTGTAATGCCAATATTCGAATGACCCAGAAGCATCTGTAGCGTCTTAGGTCGCATTCCTGCCTCAATACATCTGGTAGCATATGTATGACGAAGCGTATGCATTGAGAAAGAGTCCATCCCTGCTTTTTGTGCTAATTTAAACAACGAAGTATCATAAGCAGAATTTTTGGTCGGTTCCCCTTTTCTGCAGAGGAAAACAAATTCTTTATACTGTGGATCAACATCTTTCAAAGAAAACATCTTCATCTTTTGACACTCCAAGATTCTGATGCACTCAGCCGTCATAGGAATTTCCCTGTAACCGCTTTTGCTCTTTGGCGGACCTATACGCCACTCTCCAGTAGCATGTCTGTATTCCATACTTCTCTCAATACGGATCACACCCTTCTTAAAATCAATATCAGACCACTTCAGCCCAATCATCTCTCCGGTTCGAAGTCCTGTCTGCAGCAAAAAGGCAAATTGATTATAATTGCTTGTCCCATATGCAACATCCAGAAACCGTTTTTGTTCCTCTACCGTAAGAACTCTTCGTTTCTTAGGCTTCTTACTTTGGGGAATCTTCACTGTTTTTTTAACAGGATTTCGCAATAATATATCATTTTCAACTGCGGCTTCAAACAAAGTATATAGGGTAACCCTGCACTGATAGATTGTACTTTCAGCATATTGAGGTGCCATCTCATTCAAAATCTGTTGACAATGTATTGGTTTAACATCTGCTAAATGCATCCTTCCGATATGATCTTTGATATTGTTTTCATATCGTTCTGTGTAATTTCTCCGTGTGTTCGGTCGAATAGTAGGACCTTTTACACTATTTAAGAAATAATCAAACCACGCATCCACTGTCATACTATCACCGGCAGATAGATCAGAATTCCGATCTATATACGCTGCTTCTGCCAGCCATCGACGACACTCTTGAAGTTTTTTGAAATACTTCTGTTTTCTTTTACCTCTCTTGTCAACGAATCTTGCAGTATAACGCCCATCTTTCCTTTGAGCAATTCCAACTCCAAGTTCACGACCTTTCAGGTCTTGTCCCATGTATAAGCCTCCTTTTATCCAAAGAAAAGCTCAATACAGCACATTATATTGTACCATATTCACTCTTCTTTGTCCACAAAGAACCCGGTAGCTATATCTCCAGTTCCTTGTCAATGAAGGCTTCAAAAGCTTTCCTTTTTATCAAACGCTTTCTACCAACAAATAAAACAAATGGGCAGCGTGGATCTAGTGTAAGCTCTCTGAGCTTATTCTGTCCAATTCCGCTTAAAGCATTTGCCTCATTAATCGACAATAACAATTTTTCAGATATTCTGACTTCCTGTTTTTCTTTCGTCTTTTCTCCCATAGAATCACCTCGTAATAAATCATCATTCAACATCTGCTCTTTATTTCCTGCATAATTCCAACAATGCCAGATAATGAAAAAGCAAGCATCGATGTTAGTCACATAGAACAAATCATTTGTTCCTTGTTTGACTTATACATCAACAACAGACTATTTCTCATCCATGCTTTCTAAAAGACCGGATGGAATGATCTTTTCCATTTCAAGCTTATAGAGTACCAAACGAAGTATGTATTCTGGAATAACCCTATTTCCTAGTTCCCAGTCTTGGTAAGTTCGATATGGCATGTAAAAATACTTCGCCATATCCTTCTGCTTCATTCCGGATAATCTACGAGCTTCTTTTAATAATTCATATCCTTTCATATTGCCACCTTCCAATACTTTTAGCGTATAACAATATTATATACGCTATGCGTATTTTATCAAGTGTTAATTAAATAATCTCTTGTTGATATATATAATCTCCAGTTGAAATCACCGGTCACTGTGGTTAGCAACACACTCTGGACTCGCACCATCTCCTATAGACCATAAAGGGAGTATCATTATCGTAGAACAGTCGCAACCACGGAATCACCACAATTCCTCTTTTGCATGGATGTTATCGCTCCCGGCATCTCACATCAGGCAGATTGATCAAATGTATATTTCATCTCCATCAATTCATCCTTACCGATCCTGGCGCATCTGCGGCACGGCGCAATGCGTAACTGTTCCCTATGTCCAGTGAAGTCATCATATTTAATTGTCGTGCTCCCCCAGAAGAAATGTTTTCCTGTGTGGACACATCTAAATTATAAATGCCTGCTTTACTCTTGCAAAGAACACATATTTCGGTTATCTTCCACGATTTATCGGTGTATCATTCAAAAGAAAAAGGTATTTTGATTATTTTTCAAAATACCCTCTACTCAGATTGAAAATCATTTCTTCCTGTTTGATCAAGTAATGCTTTTATGTAACCTTCTATACGACCTTTCTGACGCTCAGATAATCGTCTATAATTCTTTATAATCCAAACCTCACTCCTATCTTCAAGACAAATGGTATTCTCATTATCATTAAAAAGATCTGAAGCCGGAACACCCATGCCCTTGCTATTTTTCGTATATTGCTTTCCCGCACATCATAATCTTCCTTCTGTCCCAAACTCCATAATGTGCTTTCCGGAATACCACTTCGTTTTGAAAATTCGTAGCGTGTCATACCTGTTTCCGCTAAAAATTCAAGATACTGGTTTCTAACAGATTTACTAATGGCAGACACCCCCTTTTTCCTCTGAGACAAGTATAACTTGACATAAGAAAAAGATATAGAACACATATTTCGGTGTATTTCCACGATTTATCGGCGTATTTTTTATAAAGTTCTTTGTTTTATTCAACAAATATTTTACAAAATAAAAAGAGAAAAGATGATAATTACAGTTTCGATAACCATTACTCATCTTTTCTCTCAGTTTTCCGCCAATCCCACCAAATAAGGTCGGTTTAACCATACCTAAAATAGTACAATGCACCAATTTAATAAAATGTGTTTTTTTAACTGTTTATCACATTTTCCCATCATTTTTTACTCCAATCTGTCGTTAGTGCTGTCATACCATATCTACAAAGTATCTTTTTACCATTTTTACATTTTATAAGTATGGCTATAACATACTTATAGGAGGTGGCGCTATGGCTCTCAACCCAAAACAGTTTGGCACTGTTTTGAAAAATGCCCGTATGGATAAAAAACTCACACAAGCTGAATTGGCTGAAATTCTTGATCTTTCATTATCATATTTGAAAGACTTGGAGCGCTTTAAGAATACTCCCAGCCTTGAGGTTTTTGCCAAAACCATACAATATTTTAATTTATCTGCTGATACTGTAATTTATCCAGATAAAAACCTGAACAACAGTACATACCAAAAATTACAAAGACATCTACTTCAATGCGATGAGAAACAGCTTAAAACTCTCCTCGCAATCGCAGAAGCTGTCCTATCAGTCGATGACACTCGCACAGACAATTCTGATATTTAATTTTTGCTCTAATATTCAAGGTTCGTTTTGTCATAAAATGAACCTTTTCTATTATTTATTCAACTGTTCAAAAATATCATTTGCCACACTATCTTTTTCAATAATTCCCATACCACACAATAAGAACAGACAATCTATATATCCCTGACAATAAGCCTGTTGAGTCTCTAGTGATGCATTATCTTCCAAGCATTCTATCCATTTCTGAATAATTCTTTGTTCGGTTTCCTTCATATGCTTCATCCGCTCTTTTCCAATCGCCTGTATCTTTTCCAATTCATTTTTAGCATTTTTCTGTCCTGGTATCTGAATTATTGATTTTTTCGATAAATTTTCGCCACGCAATTGTTGCATAAATTTCGCCACTTGGTTCCATATCTGATCACTTTCCATATTTTCGCCTCCATTCTTGTATGTAGTATTTACATATTTAGAATTGTTACACCACACAGTTAAAAACGGATTTTAATCACAAGGCATATTTCTTACGCTTGTAATATTTTAATTATTACACGCGTAAGATAAATAGTCAAGTTTTTATTTGACTTTGTATATAGTGGGCTTTATAATAAAATATGTATATTACACTCGTAAGAATTAGGAGGTGTCTACATGAGTGCATTACCACAAATATCAGAAGCTGAATATGAAGTGATGAAAATTGTTTGGAAGTATGCTCCTATTAACACAAATGAGATTACTGAAAAACTTTTAGCAACATCTTCATGGAGTGCAAAAACTATACAAACCTTAATCAAACGCCTTGTTAATAAAGGAGTTCTGACCTACGAAAAAGATAGCCGGGTATTCGTTTATTCACCTTTAGTGAAAGAATCTGATTATATTGATCAAAAAAGTAAATCTTTTTTAGAACGATATTTTCATGGGGATATCACCGCCATGTTATCCACATATATTGAAAATGACCACTTATCCGAAACAGAACTGGAAGATTTACGCTCTCTTCTTTCCAAAAAAGATCCTACAGGAGGTTCCACGCATGGATGAATTTATAACCCATTTTTTATTATGCAATATTGTTATCAGTATTATTATTGGCATTTTTTTAGTATCCAAGTGGATCTTTAAAAACACTCTGACAAGCCGGATGCAGTATAATTTATGGTATTTTTTACTTGTTCTGCTTTTAACACCATTTTTCCCAGTACAAAGTAAACAGTTTCCTGACCTTTTTTCCTGGCTCAATCATGTAATTATATCACCGGCATTTCAAACAGATCAAAATAAAACCGTAGTCTCCCCTGCAACCCTCTCCAATTCTTCTGACTGGATGAACGAATTTACTATCTCTGTAAATTCCAGCACTCCGACAATTATCAGAAGCATTTTGTTATGTGTATGGATTGCCGGTATGTTTGTAGTGCTCGTGTTGGTACTAAAGTCCTCACTGCAATTGCGTTCTTTAAAAAGATCCGCACTTCCTCTTCAAAATACCACTATATGCAAACTATATAAACAATGTTTATTCGAGATGAAAATCACAAGGAATATCCCCATTTATAGCACTGCTTTCCTAAAAACACCTATTATTACAGGCATTTTTAAAACCAGAATTTATATGCCAATTCATCTGATATCGGATCATCAGAAAACGGATGTGCGCTATATCTTGCTGCACGAATTACAACATTATAAACACAAAGACTCTCTTGCCAATTATCTAATGTTTCTTACAGCAATACTATATTGGTTTAATCCTATCGTCTGGTATGCGTTAAAAGAAATGCGTAATGATCGAGAGATTGCCTGCGATACTTCCGTTTTAAAAATGCTTGATGAATGCGATTATGAAAAATATGGAAATACACTGATTAATTTTGCTGAGAAGATTTCCTCTTCTCCTTTTCCTTTCGCTGCAGGTCTTGGTGGAAATATCAAACAGATAAAACGGCGTATCATTAGCATTGCTTCTTATAAAAATCCCTCTTTTCATAAGAAGGCAATTGGAATTATCGCCTTTATGCTGATTACTGCTGGAATTATAAGTTTTACTCCTTTTATTTCATCCTATGCTGCTATCAACGATCAATATAACTGGAATTATTCTTCAGAAAATATAACGCAGACCGATCTTTCTTCATACTTTAAGAATTATGAAGGCAGCTTTGTTTTATTTAATTCCAATCGTGATAGCTGGACTGTGTATGACATGGAACATGCCACCCATCGTATATCTCCAGACTCCACTTATAAAATATATGATGCACTTTGGGGATTAGAGGAAAATATTATTACACCACAAAACTCCCTACTTATATGGGATGGAAAAGACTATCCTTTTGAAGCATGGAATACTGATCTGACACTAGATTCTGCTATGGCAGCCTCTGCTAACTGGTATTTCCAGACAATAGATGAACGTCTTTCCCTTACTCGTATTCAAAATTATCTAAACAAAATTGAATATGGAAATAAGAATATAATGGGTGGATTATCTTCCTATTGGCTAGAATCCACCTTAAAAATTTCTCCTGTAGAACAAGTGGAACTTCTGAAAAAATTACAAACCAACAATTTAGAATTCCATTCCAACGACCTTCAGGCAGTAAAGAATTCCATTCTTCTTTCATCTGTCAATGATAAGAAACTTTACGGAAAAACCGGTACCGGACGCATAGATGACAAAGATGTGAACGGTTGGTTCGTAGGTTATATCGAAACAACAAATAATACCTGCTTTTTTGCCACCAATATCAGTGCAAATAGTGATGCTACTGGAAATAGTGCAGCACAAATCACCATGTCTATCTTATCTGACATGAATATCTGGAGACAATAAAAATTTCACATGTCTTTTAATTATCAAAGAGATTGGATAAACATACATTATAATTCTTTACCCAATCTCTTTATTTTTTCCTTATTCCGTGAAACTTACCATAGTGTTACATCCCTTTTTTTCAGCAATAATACCTGCTGGAAACTGATTTTCGCAATACATTTTATTTCACCCACTAGGTTAAACAAAATTTTGTTTTTTTACTGTATCATCATGCATTATCCTGTATAATGAAAGTATCAAAAGATAGGCGGAGGCAGTGCAATGAAGAAAATACACATTGAATTCAGCGATGAGCGGCTCATTACTCCCAGTGGTCTGGTATTCGTAGGGCAAATACTTGGAAAAAGCAGTTTTGTTAAAAAAATCAACCGTGCTCCAATTTCAAAAGATTATCTGCAGAAACAGATAAAAAATGGAGACGTGCTCCTCACCTATATTGGTATGCTCTGTCAGGGAAAACCCCAGTATGAGGCTGTCCGTGAAATGATGGATGACCCTGACTACTACAAATACGCATTAGGCATCTCCTATGCGATTCCTTCCGCCGAAACACTCCGTCAGCGTTTTGACATGATCGGGGATTCCCTGCGCAAAGACATCCAGCAGGCAAATGTCGACATGCTGCGTGAAATGCACATAGAGCCGACAGCCCTGGATAACGGCTTTGTTCCTGTCGATATTGATGTAACCCCCTTTGACAATTCGAAATCCAATAAGGAAGGCGTATCCCGTACCTACAAGGGTTTTGACGGATATGCACCAATTATGGCATATATCGGCACAGAAGGATACCTCGTCAATCTTGAACTGCGGATTTGGAAACAGCACTGCCAGAAAGAAACTCCTGATTTCCTGAGAGAGACCATTGAACTGTGCAGACAGCTGACGGAAAAACCACTGCTCATCCGGCTGGATTCCGGCAACGATGCATCTGAAAACATAGGCATCTTTATGGAAGAAAGCTATAAATACAACAATGTGTCTTTCATCATAAAACGGAATCCCAGACAGGAAAGTAAAGAAGAATGGCTGGAATCCGTCAGGGAATGCTGCCAGAATATCCAGCATCCACGTGATGGGAAAACTGTTTATATCGGACAGACCTTCCGGAATGTGACATATTCCCTTTCTGATAACGAGGAGAAAACTGTCGGAATACGCACAATTTATGAGATCACGGAAAGAACCATTGACCGATATGGGCAGTATTTTATCGTACCCGAT